>ENA-OQLI01000019-OQLI01000019.1-human-gut-metagenome-genome-assembly--contig:-NODE-19-length-284684-cov-11.749340_pt1 | contig 284684 bp, 235 predicted proteins | sample MGYA00242805_ERZ504812 | MGnify/ENA primary metagenome ERZ504812 (study PRJEB26092, sample SAMD00036430) | human gut metagenome | host: Homo sapiens | study: EMG produced TPA metagenomics assembly...
TATGGAATTATACAATAACAAGTTTGTTTCTTGTTACAGGAACACAAAGTTTCATATATGTACATATCATAGCAGCAATGATTATAATGATACCGTTGTTTTACATTGTTATTGGGAAAACACGCCTCAAAAAGACATCCCCTCAAAAACTTTGATTACCCCCCAAATTGGAAGGAAAGATAATATACATAATCATTTTCCACACCAACGATTCCTTTTTCCATTTCCGTGATAGGAATCCCTGACAGCCCGTCTTTTCCATAGATTAGAGCCATTAATCCCTGTTCAGAGTCTGAAAGGATAGCAGTCTTGCCTTCTATTGTCGAAGCTGAATGAATCTGAATCGGAATCTCCCCTTTTATCTGGCTTGCACTTCTGACATAATATTCTCTGTTTTCTATATTTTCTAAAATAGGAAAATCCGTAGAATATTTTGCATAATCATCTGCTACAATTAATTTTACCTTAAAAGATTCAAAATCCGGCACAACAGCAATGACACCTCTGGAAGGGGAATCGATTCCGTCATAGTCCAAATCAGCCACTTTACTTTTACTGATCAGTGTCCCAGACTGATATTCAGATACATAAATGGTGAGTGTTTTAAATTCATCTTTTGTAAAATAATGAAAAAGATATGCGCCGTCTGTTCCGGATAATAATTCTGCTGTTTTCATCTCAGTACTTGTCTGATCAACTGCGGTAATATAATTTTTTGGATGTATCAGTTTGTGAAAGAATAAAGTGCCAAGGATCGCAGAGACAATTACTGCAAAAACAGTTACTACAGCAAGAATTGTTTTTAAATTTTTTTGTTTCTTTTTACTCTCTTTTGTAATCTGAATAAGATTGCTGTCTGATTTTTCAATTACATTTTCAGTACCGATATCTTCACCTGCAAGAAATTCATTAATGCTGATTCTAAGTATGCTGCACAATTCCATATAAATTGACACGTCCGGCAGGCATATGCCTCGTTCCCATTTAGAAACCGATTTGTCACTCATATTCAGTTTTTCTGCCAATTGCTTCTGCGTCAGTCCAAGAGCTTTTCTTTTTTCTGCAATATATTTTCCGATTTTGATTAAATCCATATAATTCACTTCCTTCTGTTTAATCTAAGCATAATATAAATTATAAGAAATGAACACCCCTTATGAGTAGAATGCGTTGAGTATTTGAGTTCTGGCTGAATTAGTGATAGATTAGGACGCAAGAGTTGATTGACGTTGGATAATGCTCCATAATATAATGAAAAGAATAAAAGGCAGATATCTATGCCTGGATAGATGGAGAAAAACCTATGGAGAAAAAAAGAGGAATTGATTCGTTTACACTACATATTCTGGCAATGCTGTTTATGTTATGTGATCATTTGTGGGCGACACTATTTCCAGCACAGGAATGGATGACATGCGTAGGAAGACTTGCTTTTCCGATTTTCGCATTTATGATCGCAGAAGGATGCTATTATACTTCGAATGTGAAAAAATACATGCTGCGTCTTTTTCTATTTGCCATAATTTCAGAAATACCATTTAACCTGATTATGGGAAGTTCTGTATTTTACCCGTTTCATCAAAATGTACTATGGACCTTTTTATTAGGGGTGTTATCGATACAGATCATTGAAAAGGCAAAGAAGAAACAAAAGAAATGGATATCGTTTTTTGTGGTTTGCCTCGTGCTTTTGATGGATTTTCTGCTTGGAACCATAACCATGGTAGATTACAATGCTGCAGGAATACTGACGGTATTACTTTTTTATTTTTTTCGCAAGAAAACCTGGATTTCTTTTGCGGCACAGCTTGTCGGACTGTATTATTTGAATGTAGTTATGCTGGGGAATCTGTATTATCCGGTAACGATTCTGGGACATCATTTTGAGATTGCACAGCAGAGCTTTGCACTGTTGGCACTGATTCCAATCTGGTTATATCATGGAGAGCAGGGGTACCATAACAAGTGGTTCAAGTATTTCTGTTATGCGTTTTATCCGGTGCACCTTCTTATCTTGTTTGTTATTTGGCAATGGCGTATTTGATAATAGATCAGCAGCGGAAATTCTGGATAAATTATTATAGAAAGTGATGGGGGAAAGAATGCAGACTTATACTTATGTTTCAAAAGGAAAATTTGAATTAATGGAAAAGCCAAAGCCTGTGCTGATGCATGAAAGAGATGCCATTGTAAAGGTGACACTTGCCAGCATTTGTTCCAGTGACCTGCACATTAAGCATGGAAGCGTTCCACGGGCAGTGACGGGGATTACAGTCGGTCATGAGATGGTTGGAATTGTGGAAGAAGTCGGAACTGCTGTGAAGAATGTGAAACCAGGAGATCGGGTGACGGTAAATGTAGAAACTTTTTGTGGAGAATGTTTTTTCTGCAAGAAAGGTTATGTGAATAACTGTACCGATGAAAATGGCGGCTGGGCTCTTGGATGCCGTATCGATGGCGGTCAGGCAGAATATGTCCGTGTACCATTTGCAGATCAGGGGCTGAATAAGATTCCGGATAAAGTTACGGACAGACAGGCGTTATTTGTAGGAGATGTACTTGCCACCGGTTACTGGGCAGCACGTATTTCCGAGATCACTGAGGATGACACGGTGCTGATCATTGGAGCCGGTCCTACAGGTATCTGTACCTTACTGTCTGTTATGCTGAAAAATCCGAAGCGAATCATCATGTGTGAAAAAGACGAAAAGCGTATGCACTTTATCAGGGAACATTATCCGGAAGTTCTTACAGTTTCGCCGGAAGAATGTTTTGATTTTGTTCAGGCAAACACTGAGCATGGTGGAGCGGATGTTGTTCTTGAAGTTGCAGGAGCAGAATCTACTTTCCGTCTTGCATGGGAATGCGCAAGGCCAAATGCAATCGTGACGGTGGTGGCACTTTACGATAAAGCCCAGACGTTACCTCTGCCGGATATGTATGGAAAGAATCTGACTTTTAAAACAGGAGGAGTAGACGGTTGTGATTGTGAAGAAACGCTGAGACTGATCGCGGAAGGTAAGATCAACACGGAACCACTGATCACACACACCTACCCACTTAGCAGAATCGAAGAAGCCTATGAACTTTTTGAAAATAAGAGGAACGGCGTGATCAAGGTAGCGGTAGAATGTTAAATATAATAGAAATAAAAGATTTCCAGGCATCGGAGTTAGAGGTTTTCGCAAGGCTCACAGAAGACAGCTTTTGAATAAAAATCACCCGGAGAAAGGAATTTTTATAGCGGAAAGTCCCAAGGTGATCGGGAGGGCGTTGGATAAATCATGAAAATAGCGCAGCAACTATCTGGGTGCGATAGAATAGTGTTCGAAAATGGGTTAGTAGAAAAAAGAAAAACTTTTAGAAGAAAATTTCATTAAAAGATGTGCTGATACTTTTGCGGATGAACGAGGTCTTGTAATTCCGTTGGAAGATAGTGATTTAATAAAGGCATTAGAGGATTATCCTAATATGGGAGTTGATGCAATAGAAAATATTCTTGCAAGCAAATATGAACAAATTGTTTTTGAAAAATAATCCTTAGTAGTAAGAATTTACCTGTTACTACTAATTTTACTACTAACAGGTAGTAACAACATGCCTAATTCTGCTCTGGTTTGCCACAATCTGTAATTTCAGAGCATATCACAATAATCCCGGAAACCCTTGCAAAACAGGGCATTCCGGGGCAAAACAAGGAGAAATAAAATAATGATAAAAGTACTTTTCATCTGCCACGGCAATATCTGCCGTTCCCCTATGTCCGAGTTCATCCTTCGGGACATGGTTGCAAAACGCGGCATAGCGGATCAGTTTGAAATCGCATCGGCTGCGACGAGCCGGGAGGAAATCGGCAATCCGGTCTATCCGCCGGCGGTGCGGAAGCTGCGGGAGCATGGCATTGATCCGTCCGGGAAGCGGGCACGCCAGATGACGAAGCAGGATTACGAATATTATGATTATCTGCTGGCGGCGGAGCAGTATAATATTCAAAATATGCTTCGAATCGTTGGCGGAGACCCGGAGCATAAAATCCATCGGCTGCTGGATTACTCAAAGCATCCGCGCGATATTGACGATCCGTGGTACTCCGGGGATTTCGAAACCGCGTACCGGGACATCGTGGAGGGCTGCGAAGCATTCCTGGAGAGTTTCAAATGAACAAAAATGACTGCGAAGCAGCGGAAAGTATCGCAGATGCGTTTCTGCGAATGGCGTGTGTGAACTGTAACTTTGCAGATGCTTCAGGAAAGAGAACCTCAGATTCCCCTACCTATTTAAGGAAATGTATGCTACAATAAAAAAGATATCAGGATCAAAAACTCTTTTGCCTCTGATATCAGGACAACAGTATCCGTCGCGGGATGACTGATTATCAGATTGCTGTTCCAAGGGTACTGCGGGCAGCGAATAAGATCGGAGTTTTTGAATGAGTATCAATTCCATGATTTTTCTGACGGCTTTTTTGCCGGTTGTATTTGTGTTGGACAGGCTGTGCGTGCGCAAAACAGCGCTGAAAAATATCCTGCTGCTTTTGGCGAGCCTTGTGTTTTATGCGTGGGGCGAGCCGATTTATATTGTCCTTTTACTTGTTTCGATTGCGGCAAATTACGGTATCGGGCTGCTGCTTGGACGTCAGCGGGACGAAAGCGTGGCGGCGAAAACCGTTCTGGCGGCGGGCATTTTGGTAAACCTGGGGATTCTTGGGTATTATAAATATTTTGACTTCTTTTTGCGGATTGTGAACCGGCTGACGGGAAGCGAGCATGAGATGCGCAATATCCCGCTTCCGATTGGCATTTCGTTTTTTACGTTCGGAGCGATTTCATATCTGATGGATTTATACCGCGGTCATTATGAGGCGGAGAAAAATCCGCTCAACATGGCGCTGTATCTGTCCTTTTTCCCGAAAATTTCAGTCGGACCGATCGCGCGGTACCGCGATTTTGGACCGCAGCTGGTAAACAGACAGGAAACCGTGGAAAAGACAGCGGAAGGAATCCGGCGCTTTGCCTATGGACTTGGTAAAAAGGTACTGGTCGCAAACATTGTCGGCGCAAGTGTAGATAAGATCTATGCGCAGGACATTACAAATGTTACGGGCGTTATGGTGTGGTGCGCGGCGATTCTGTATGCGATTCAGATTTACTATGATTTTTCCGGTTTCACAGATATGGCCATCGGTCTGGGCAAAATGTTCGGATTCGATATTTGTGAAAACTTTAATTATCCATACCTGTCCGGTTCGATTCAGGAGTTCTGGCGCAGATGGCATATTTCCCTGAGTAGCTGGTTTAGGGATTACCTCTACATACCGCTTGGCGGAAACCGGAAAGGAAAGGCCCGGACATATTTGAATCTGGCAATTGTCTTTTTTGCGACCGGGTTATGGCATGGCGCGACGACAGCGTTTATCGCATGGGGCGCGCTGCACGGATTTTTCATCATTGTGGAGCGGATCGGCTTTAAGAAAATTTTGGACAAAATCGGCTTTTTGCGTTATGTATACACGGGACTCGTCGTACTGTTCGGCTGGGTGATTTTCCGGGTGGCAAATCTGCAGCCGGCGCTGCAGTACATCCGCAGGATGCTGACGCCGTGGCAGTATACCCAGAGCACCTATGCACTGCGGGAGCTGATCGGAAACCGTTGTATCGTAATGGCGGTTGTCGGCGTCCTTGGTATGGGGCTGTTGCAGGTTGGAATCAAAAGGTTCTGCCCGACAGCGGAAAAATTAAAGGGCGGCGTATTGGAACTGGTTTACTGCATGTTCCTGATCGCAGCATCGATGCTGCTTTTGGTCAACGGAACCTACAGCCCTGCAATTTATCTGAATTTCTGAGTGGAGAATGCATATGAATAAAAAAATGGCGGCGGCATGGCTGATTTGCTTTGCGCTTTTGCTTTTGATGCCGGGAGCTGTGTGGGCGGTAACAAAGGATCGTTTCCAGACGGATGCGACGGAAAATACGGTTTCAACAGAGATTCCGAAGCTGACGAAGGACAATTACAGAGATTATCCGGGACTGGTGGAGAGCGCGTTTAACGCGGCGGTTCCGTTTCGGAGTCAGCTGATTTCCTTTTCCAGCCTGACAGATTTAAAGCTGTTTTGTGAAAAATCCATCAACGACAAGGTTGTGATCGGTTCGGATAACTGGTTGTTTTACAGTATGGAATCGGACATTGATGATTATAAGGGAACAAATCTGTTTACAGAAGGACAGCTTGCACAGATCGCATCGCAGCTTACGACATCGGAGCAGTGGCTTTCCAACCGGGACAGTGAATTTATCCTGATGATTGCACCGAATAAGGAGACGATTTACGGCGAAGAGCATCTTCCTTCCTATTATAAAAAGGCGGAAGAAACGCGGACAGATCAGCTGATCGCTTATCTGAAGAAGAATACAGATATCCGTATTGTATATCCGAAAGAGGAAATGCTGAAATATAAGGATGAATATTCCCTGTACTGGCACTATGACACGCACTGGAACGCCGCTGGCGGCTATATTGGGGCGAAAGCGCTGTTAAAGGAGTTGGGAGACGAGCTTCCAGAGGTGGAGAACATCACCTTTACTCCGGATACCTTTTCCGGATATGATCTTGCAAGAATGATGAATCTGCAGAGCTACTACGAAAAAAATATGCCTGCGGAAGAAAATTATATCGTGACCGGTTACAACGGCAACAATTTGCAGGCAGTCTCTATTGACGATGCGACGGCTCTGGTGTATCATTCAGATGCGCCGGATACGAGAAAGCTGTTCATGGTGAGGGATTCCTTTGCCGGAGGAATGGCGGGACCGGTGGCGAGCAGCCTTTCAGACTGCTATATGGCTCATTGGAACGGATTTTTTACGCAATCTATGGTAGAAGAACAAAAGCCGGATGTTTTTGTTCTGGAGCTGGTAGAGAGACGGCTGGATTATCTGCTTTCTTTCTGCCTGACAGACTGAGCAGAAAGGTAACGGATGGGAACAAAAAATAAGGGAGAAGGCAGTTCCTTTGTAAAACAGGCTGGCATTCTGGCTGCTGCCGGCATTATCTGTCGAATTATCGGCCTATTGTACAGAAGCCCCCTGACGGGAATTATCGGAGAGACAGGAAACGGCTATTATGCGCCGGCGTATCGCTATTATCAGATGATTTTGCTGATCTCTTCCTATAGCATTCCGTCGGCGGTATCCAAAGTAATTTCACAGAGACTGGCAACCCACCAGTACAAAAATGCGCAGCGGATTTTTCACTGCTCGATTATTTATGTTGTTGTCGTGGGCGGAATCGCCAGTCTGTTTGCGTTTTTTGGAGCAGATTTTCTGATTCCGGGACGGGCGGCGATGGTGCTTCGGACGCTTGCACCGACAATTTTCTTTTCCGGTCTTCTCGGCGTTTTGAGAGGATATTTTCAGGCAAACCGAAGCATGGTGCAGACGTCCGTTTCGCAGATTCTGGAACAGATTTTAAATGCAGCGGTCAGCATGCTGGCGGCATGGGGGCTGATGCAGATATTTGCTGGGGAAGACGAGCTGACCTGTGCTGCGTGGGGTGCAGTCGGAAGTGCAGTCGGAACCGGTGTCGGCGTGCTGATAGCACTGGCGTTTATGCTGATGATTTACCATATGAACCGGAAAATAATCCGCCGCAGGATAGAGCGGGATCGTTCCAGAGATTTGCTGGAAACCGGCGAGATTTTCAAGATCATTCTGTTTATGGTAACGCCGGTTCTGCTGAGTACGTTTGCATATAATGCGAGCGCACTGATCAATCAGACCCTGTATCTGAATCTGATGCAATCGGTACACAACGCTTCTTATGATGATATTACGATTATTAACGGTATTTACGATACGGAAGCGGTTGGACTTTCCAATATCCCGATTGCGATCGCGTCTGCGATGGCTTCCGCAATTCTGCCGAGCATTGCAGGAAGTTTTGAGACAAAGAAGAAAAAAGACGTCCGGCACAAAATCAGCGTGGCGATCAAGACGATTATGTTTATCGCGATTCCGTCTGCAGTCGGCATGACGGTACTATCCAGACCGATCGTATGGCTGTTATATAATACGAATACGGACAGCATCCGTCTGGGCGGACACCTTTTGGCGGCGCTTGGTGCGAGCATCGTGTTCTATTCCCTTTCCACACTGAGCAATTCGATTCTGCAGGCAGTCGGCAAGGCGTCGAAGCCGGTTACAAACGCGGTGATTGCGCTGGCGGTGCAGACTGTGGTGGCGGCAGCCCTCCTGATCTTTACAGATCTTGGTATTTACAGTTTGCCGATCGCCGTTACGGTATATTCTTTTATGATGTGCCTGTTAAATGGCATCGCGGTGAAAAAAGCGACCGGCTATCATCAGGAAATCGAGAAGACGTTTGTCCTGCCGCTGGTATCCTCTGCGATCATGGGGCTTGTGGTTGCAGGTATTTATTATGGGCTGACGCTGACAGTGCTGAAAGGATATCTCGGCAATGCGGTTGCACTGCTGCTTTCGGTGGCAATCGGCGGACTGACGTATTTTGCGGCGGCGTTAAAGCTTGGCGTCATGTCGAAAAAAGAACTGCTCGGAATTCCCGGAGGCAGTATGATTGTGAAATTTGCGGTAAAATTGCATTTGCTGAAGAATTAGACCGTAAATTTGTAATAGAATTGTAATAAATGCAGAAAAAGGCTGGATTTTTACCGCCTGCGGGAGTACAATATTTAAACTAGGTTGGTTTAACCTTTTCAAAAAGAAAAATATTCAGGAGAATGATATATGAAAAAAACCAGTTTGTTCTGTCTGGCGCTGGGATTATCTGCAGCATTATGTGCATGCGGCTCTTCAGCGACAGAAACAACCCCTGTACCTGAAACGGATTCAGCTGTTGCAGCAACGGAAAGTAACGATACAACCGGAACAGAAAATGCAGCAGCGGAGACGGAAAGCATTGTTACAGAAGACGCAGTTCCGACCAGCTACCTGACCGGTCTGGAATGCACCGAAGAGGAACGCGAACAGCGCCCGATGGCAGTTATGCTGAACAATATCAAGGCAGGAACCCCGCAGGCAGGAATCGGACAGGCATCCGTGATTTATGAAGCGCCGATGGAAGGCGCGGATGTGACCCGTCTGATGCCGTTGTTTGAAAACTGGCAGAACCTGGATACGATCGGCTATATCAGAAGCAGCCGTGATTACTTTGTATACAGCGCGCTGGAATTCGATGCGATTTATGCGCATTTCGGACAGGCTACCCCTTATGTCGGCGATCTGTTAAACAGTGATCTGGTGGACAACATCAGCGGCGCGGTTGCAGGAATTGACCGTCCGGCTTCCAAAGCGTTCATGCGGACGGATAAGCGGAAAGCACCCCACAATGTGTATACAAACGGTGAAGCACTGGCAGAAGCGGCAGAGAAATTTGAATACAGCCTGACTTATCACGATACGCATAAGCAGAAATTTGCCTTTGCACCTCTGGGCGAAAAGGCAGACTATCCGGATAACGATACCGTTGTCCTGATGTATCCCGGCGGTGAAAAGACCGGTGTTGGAAACGGCTATTCCAATGTGCAGGCTTATTTTGAATATAACGATGAAGACGGAAAATATTACCGTTATCAGTACGGTGACAAGCATATTGACGAGACAACCGGCGAACAGCTGGCAGTCGATAACGTTATTTTCCAGTATTGTCACGGCGAGTTCCGTGATTCCAAAGGCTATATGGCATTTGATGTGCACGGCGGCTGGGAGCCCGGTGCAGATCTGACCGATTACAAGGTTCAGGTATTTACCGGAGGTAAGATGGTAGAAGGAACCTGGTCAAGATATTCGGATACCGATCCGGCCCTGTATGTGGATGCAGATGGCAATCCGATCCGGTTAAATCGCGGAAAAACATGGGTTTGCCTGATCTGGAACGAACATGCGGATGACGTTGTACTGAAGTAATCCGAAAATCTGAGAGGTACACGATAGTATGAAAGAAGTTTGGGCAAGTTTTCGTCTGGCTTTTTCGATGTATTCGATTTTTCCTGCCAGGCAGATCAAGAAAACCCGTAGAAATATGAAGTATATTCTGATTTTCGTACCGTTAGTCGGTGCGATTATCGGTTTCATTCTAAAACAGTGGCAGGTGATCAGCCCGTATCTGATCGATAAAGATCTGCTGGGCGCTGTTGTCTGTGCGATGCTTCCGATCTTTTTGTCGGGCGGCGCGTTTCTGGATGGTTTCTTCCGGACAGTAGATGCGCTCAGTTCCCATCAGCCGAGGGAAGTCAAGCTGGAAATCCTGCGGGATTCCCACAGCGGATACTTCGCAATTATTATCTGTGTCTGCTATTTCTTCCTGATCGTCGGTCTTTGGAGCGAAATGCCGCTGGACAGCTGGCCGGTTCTGGCATATGGCTTCATGCTTTCCAGAGCGCTCTATGGTCTTTCCATCGAATGCTTCCCGCATTCGCAGGAAAGCAAATGCTCTCTGTATGTCGGAAAAGGCAAAAGCAGAGGAATTGTGATCGCATTTATGATCGCTTATATCGTGATCTCTGTAGTGGGCATGCTGGTGTGCGACATTCAGGTAGCGATTCCGTGTCTGGTCGGTGCACTGCTCGCATTTTTGTACTATTGCTATGTGGCGTTCCATCATTTCGGGGGAATTACAGAGGATATCGCATGCTTCTTTGTTCAGGTGTGTGAAATTATGATGCCGCTCGTTGTACTGCTGACCAGCATTGCGACGAGACTGGATATTGCAGGGGAACTGTAAACAATGGGATGCACGCTCTGCGAGCATTCTATTGTTAGGGATGAAAAATGTCAGGGATGAAAAACGGTTACGAGCCGGTGCAGATGTTTGAATCTGTACCGGCTCGTTTATGTTGTAGGGCGTGCCTGCACCGCAGGTTGCCGCAGTGTATCGCGCCTGCCTTTCCGTTTTTTAGTTTGGTCCGTTGTTTGCTGCGCTCTGCAGAAACTGCTCCTTCGCATAGACCGCTGCGCCCAGCATTCCGGCGGCGTCTCCGAGAACTGCAGTGACGATTGTACAGCAGCCATAGGGAATCCGCAGCGCATGGGTATCCAGAATTTCACGGGTGTACTGAAGCAGGCGATCGCCCATACGGGACATGCCGCCGCCGACGATGATGATTTCCGGATTGTACAGGCTGAAAACGGCGCACAGACCGTAGCCAAGCAGTTTTCCGGTTTCCTGCATGGTCTCAATGGCAACAGCATCCCCGTCATCGTAGGCACGGGAAAGCATGTCTGCAGTGACCTTATCAAGGTCATTATTTACCCAGTCACAGATGATGCTGTGCTGTCCCAGTTGGACTTTTTCACGAAAGGTGCGCAAAATACCGAGGGCAGAAACATAGCGCCCAAGACAGCCGGAGCTTCCGCAGCGGCATTCCCGTCCTTCACGGAACATGTTGATATGCCCGATTTCGCCTGCGGAACCGGTAGCGCCGTAGATCACGCGTCCGTCGATGACCGCAGCGCCGCCAAGCCCGGTTCCGAGGGTGATCATCAGGACGTTATTGCGGTTTTTGCCGGCGCCAAATTTCCATTCACCATAGAGATTGACACGTGCATCATTATCGATATAGGTCGGGATATGAAGATGGCTCTCCATCCAGGCGACGATCGGAACCTCCTCCCATTTCGGAAAATTCGGAGAAAATCGGGAAATACCGTTTTTGATATCGAGGATGCCGGGGACACCGATGCCCATGCAGGTGATATCCTGACAGGTCAGGTGCAGCTCATCGAGAAGTGCCAGAACAGCATCATAAATGCGATTGAGGACATGCTCCGAGCCGAAACGAACCTCGGTGGGGGTGCGTTTTTCCCCGAGCTTATGAAAAAAATCATCGAAAACAGAAATTTTGATATTGGTTCCACCGAGATCAAGCCCGATATAGGTTGCCATAAAATCCTCCTATTTACAGGTGCGTTTGCCGAAAAGCAGGAACTGCACTGTGTTTTAGATAGCTGAAAAACGTTTATATCCGTTCTTTTTTTCAGTATAACATATGCCCTGTGGAAGAAAAAGTGGAACTGTCAAAAATAGTGTGATAGAATATGCGTAAGTTACAGTTCACTCGTGTCTTTTTATGTACAGATTTCAAACGCACAAGATGCAGAAAAGAAGGATAATACTATGATTGCAGAACAATATCGAAAAATGCTGGATGCAAAGTCAGTGATCCGGCAGTTGTCCGAGAAGGCGACGAAGCGGGCGCAGATAATTGGTGCAGAGAATGTATTCGATTACAGCCTGGGAAATCCGTCCGTACCGGCACCGGCAGAGTTTAAGCAGGCACTGCTGGACCTGATTGAGAAGGAAGATCCGATGACCCTGCACGGCTACAGCCCGACGCTCGGTATCACGTCTGTGAAGACGGCGATTGCGGAGTCCTTAAACTGCAGATTTGACATGAACTACGGACCGGAGCATATTTTCCCGGTTTCCGCAGCAGCGGCGGCAATCGCGCATGCGCTGCGTGCAGTGACTGTGCCGGGGGATGAAGTGCTGACCTTTGCTCCGTTTTTCCCGGAATATCATCCATATGTAGATCTGACCGGAGCCGTTTTAAAGGTTGTTCCGGCGGACACGAAGAGCTTCCAGATCAATTTCGAAGCGTTTGAAGAAATGTTGGGACCGAGAGTTGCGGCAGTGTTGGTGAATACACCGAACAATCCGTCCGGCGCAGTTTATTCGGCGGAGACGTTGACGAAGCTGGCAGAGGTTCTGACGAGAAAAGCAGAACAATACGGGCATGATATTTTCCTGATTTCGGATGAACCGTATCGGGAAATCGTATTTGACGGCAAACAGCAGCCGTATGTATCGAAATTTTATGCCAATACGATCAGCTGCTACTCTTTTTCCAAGGCGCTGTCGCTGCCGGGCGAGAGAATCGGCTATCTGGCGGTCAATCCGGCGTGTCCGTATGCGGCGGAGATCGTAAATATGTGCGGACAGATTTCGAGGGGAATCGGCCATAACTGCCCGACGTCCCTGATGCAGCTGGCGGTATCGAAGGTGCTCGACCTGACCTCCGATTTCTCTGTCTATGAAAAGAACCGCAACCTGCTCTACGAATGCCTGACGGACTGTGGCTTCGAGGTTGTGAAGCCGGAAGGAACCTTTTACATCTTCCCGAAAGCCCCGGAAGCAGACGCGGCGGCATTTTGTCAGAAAGCGCTGCAGTACGATCTGGTGCTCGTTCCGGCGGATTCGTTCGGTTGTCCCGGATATTTCCGCATGGCATATTGCATCGATACAGAGAAGGTGGAGCGTTCCCTGCCGGTGCTGCGCAAAATGATGAAAGAAATCTATGGTTGAATGAAAAGCCCTGATATCATAAAATGAGTGAAACGACAAATGAGACAGCAGGAGTGTTACAGCAAGGAGGAGCATATCTATGATGTATCAGGCGGGACTGGTGCTGGAGGGCGGCGCGATGAAGGGCGTTTACACCGCCGGCGTGCTGGATTTTTTTCTGGATGCAGGAATCGACTTTGCCAAATGCTACGGCGTTTCGGCGGGAGCGTGCTGCCTGTGCAGTTATCTTTCCAGACAAAAAGGCAGACAGTACAGCGTTTTTACCGACTATCTTGAGGATAAAAACTATTGGGGACTTTCGAGCCTGTTAAGAACCGGCGATTATTTCAACGTCCAGATGTGTTATCATGATATCCCGGAGCATTTAAATCCCTTCGACTACGAGACGTTTGATAAAAATCCGAGTAAAGGATACGCGGTCGTAACCAACATAGAAACCGGACTGGCCGAGTATCTTCCGATGAAAAATATGCGCAGGGATATCGAGGCAGTGCGGGCATCGGCATCGATGCCGCTTGTGTCCAGACCGGTAGAGATCAACGGAAAGATGTACTTAGACGGCGGACTTGCGGATTCTATCCCGCTTCTGCATGCCGTGACGGACGGATGCCGCAAAAATGTCGTTGTGATGACAAAAGAGACGGGCTATCGTCGTGTCCAGCCAAAGCATCTGGAACTGATCAAAGCCAGATATGCGAAATATCCGAAGGTATACGAGCTGATGGTAAACCGCGCAGCAGCCTATAACCAGCAGCTGGATTATCTGGAAGCGGAGGTAAAAAATGGCACTGCGTTTTTGATTCAGCCATCCCACCCAAATGAAGTGGGACGCATCGAAAAAAACAGGAAAAAGCTGCGTGCGCTTTATGAAGAAGGATATCAGGAAGCAGCGCGCCGCAAGGAAGAGCTGATCGCTTTTCTGGAAAAATAAAGGAGGCAGAAAATGTTATCATTTATTGAAATTTTAAAGGCGATTCTGTTCGGAATCGTAGAGGGCATCACCGAGTGGCTGCCCGTCAGCAGCACAGGTCATATGATTCTGTTAAATGAGTTCGTTCATATGAACGTTTCAGAGGAATTCTGGGATATGTTCCTGGTTGTCATCCAGCTGGGCGCGATTTTAGCGGTTGTGCTGCTGTTCTGGAAACAGATCTGGCCGTTTAATTTTACCGGAAGGTCCAAAACAAACGGCATTGTGAAAAAGGACATCATGAAAATGTGGTTCAAGATCATTGTTGCCTGCATTCCGGCGGCAGTAGTCGGTCTGCTGTTCGACGATATCCTTGAAAAATATCTTTACAACCCGATTACGGTTGCAGTGATGCTGATCCTGTTCGGTATCGGATTTATCCTTGTAGAAAATGGTCATAAAGGAAAACGTGCAAGAGTCCGCAGTCTGGCACAGCTTACCTATAAGGATGCGATTATCATCGGTCTGTTCCAGCTGATTGCGGCAATCTTTCCAGGAACCTCCCGTTCCGGAGCAACCATTCTGGGCGGCCTGATGATCGGCGTTTCCAGAACCGTTGCAGCGGAGTTTACGTTCTTTCTGGCGATCCCGGTTATGCTGGGGGCGAGCCTGTTAAAGGTGATCCGCTTCGGTCTTACTTTTTCAATGGCGGAGGCAGTGATCCTGCTGGTTGGCATGGCAATTGCTTTTATTGTATCCGTGCTTGTGATTCGCTTCCTGATGGGCTACATCAAAAAACATGACTTCAAGGTGTTTGGCTGGTATCGAATCGTACTCGGTATTCTGGTGCTGCTGTATTTCTTTGTAATCAAACAATAGAATGCTCGCTCTGCGAACATTCTATTGTCATGAATAATAGATTGCAAAAGCTGCTTTGCGGCGGGCAATCGGTAGAAACTGATCTGAATTGTGGACTGTCCGGTGCGACAGTCCCTTTTTTGTTTCTGATAATAGAATACATGCTCGTAAGAGTCACATCTTGCCGGGAAATGTAAAAAATTTTACATGAATTTTACAAAAACGGTGGGCAGATTTTACGGACACCTGTTACAATGAGCTGGAAATGAAGATCAGATCAAAAAGGAGAGAGTTATGCAACTGGAAGGAATTTCGGTATTGTTTTCATTTATCGGCGGCCTGGGGATGTTTCTATACGGCATGCATGTAATGGCGAATGGCCTGCAGCATTTTGCGGGCGGAAAGATGCAGCGGCTGATGAGTTTTCTGACGCAGAACAGGCTGACGGCAATTCTGGTAGGAACCCTCGTCACGGCAGTGATTCAGAGCTCTTCTGCGACGACAGTTATGGTGGTCGGCTTTGTCAATGCCGGGATGCTGAATCTGTCGCAGGCGGTCGGCGTCATTATGGGTGCAAACATCGGTACGACGATCACCGCGTGGCTGGTATCCCTGAGCGAGTTCGGCAGTTTTTTGAACCCGGAATTTTATGCGCCCCTGCTGCTGGGAATCGGCGCATTTGTCATTTTATTTGCAAAATCAGACAAAAAGAAACAGATCGGTGAAATCCTGATCGGATTTGCCGTGCTGTTTATCGGTCTTTCCTTTATGTCCGACGCGATTAAGCCCTATCGGGATTCCCCGATCTTTTCCAATGCGTTTACCATGCTCGGCAAAAATCCGCTGCTCGCGATCCTGACAGGTACAGTTGTAACGGCGATTATCCAGAGCTCTTCTGCCTCGGTCGGCATTTTGCAGACGCTGGCAATGAACGGCATCGTCAACTGGAAATCCGCAGTGTTTATTACGCTCGGACAGAATATCGGTACCTGTGTGACCGCACTTTTATCCGGCGTCGGTTCCGGCAGAAACGGAAAACGCGCGTCTGTCATCCATCTTTCCTTTAATGTCATTGGCGCAGTACTGTTCGGCATAATCATGTATGTGCTGTTTTTGATTTTCCCGGCATGGGGCGCGTCTACGATGAGCAGCGTGGACATTTCCATTTTCCATACGGTATTCAATATCACCTGTACCGTGGTGCTGCTTCCGTTTGCAGAAAAGCTCGTCTGGGTTTCCGGCAAGCTTGTGCCCGGGACAGAGGAAACAGAGGACGAGCTGGAGGGCAGCGAAGCAAGAAAGATGGCGAAGCGCTTAGACAGCAGAGTACTTGGCAATCCGCTCTTTGCGCTGGCAACGGTAGTGCAGGAGGTTTCCGTGATGGGGCATGCGACCTGTCAGAACCTGGAGCTTGCGCTTGCAGCCGTGTCAGAAGAAAATCTTCAGAAGGCGCAGAAGGTATACGAGCGGGAAAAAGATATCAACAGTATGGAAAAAATCCTGACGGAGTTTTTGGTGGAGGTAGATAATCTTTCCTTGACAGAGGGGCAGCAGGAGCAGGTGAAAAACCTGTTTTATACGGTCAGTGACATCGAACGGGCGGGCGATCATGCGGAAAATATCGCAGAGCTGGCGGAAACGCTATCGAAAAATTCCGGCAGTTTTTCCAAAAAGGGAAAAGCGGATCTGGAACTGATTTCCGCCCAGACGATGCAGTCCTTGCAGATTGCGGTAGAATCGAGGGAAACAGGTTCTGTCAAGTCTGCAAATGCAGTCCGTGTGCTGGAGCAGAGCGTGGATCAGCTTGAGGAAGAAATGCGCGAAAAACATATCCGCAGACTTTCTAAAGGAAAATGTGACCCGGAGAGCGGTGTGATCTTCCTGGATATTATAAGCAATCTGGAACGGATTTCTGACCATGCAGTCAATGTTGCAGACTATGTAAAGGCAGAAGCTGAGGCCGGGATACCGGCGATCCGGATCTAAGGCTGACGGTATGGCGGAGAAAGCAGATCATATCACACAGATACCTGGCAGAGCTTATCGAACGGAGCTGAGATTACACTGTTCAGCACATCGTACACGACATGCGCAGCGGGTATCATGCATATAGAAAAGGAGAATCCGGAATGATCTATATTATAGAGGACGATGAAAATATCAGAAATCTGGTTCAGGTGGCGCTGAACGGTTCCGGCTATGAGACTGCGGCATTTGAAACTGCGGAGGAAGCACTTGGCGCATTTAAAGTAAAGGCTCCCCAGCTGGCGATTTTTGATCTGATGCTGCCGGGAATGGACGGACTGGAAGCAATCCGTAAAATTCGTGCAAACGATGCATGGAAAAAGCTCCCGGTGCTGGTGCTGACGGCGAAGGACAAGGAATACGACAAGGTAGCAGGACTGGATGGGGGCGCAGACGACTATATGACCAAGCCCTTCAGCGTGCTGGAGCTGCTGGCACGGGTGCGTTCCCTGCTGCGCCGTACCAAAGAGGAGGAACCGGAACAGCCGAAGCTTTTCGACTGCGGTGCCCTGCATCTGGATCTGGAAACGCGGGAAGTAAAGGTAAATGGAAGAGAGGTCCTTTTAACCTACAAAGAATATGAGCTGCTTGTTTATCTGGCAGAAAATCAGAACCGTGTGGTATCGCGGGATGAGCTTTTGGATAAGCTCTGGGACTGGCGGGCGGACGTGGAGACGAGAACGCTCGATATCCATATCAAGACCCTTCGCCAGAAGCTGGGGGAAGAGGCGGGACACTACATTAAAACGGTGCGCAGTGTCGGCTACCGTTTTATGAAGCCTCAGGAATAGGAAAGCAAAAGGAAAAATGGGGAAATGAAAAAAATTATGATAAAAAATCCGGTACTGGTCCGCTTTGGCATGATCTTAGTATTGGCACTGGCGATCAGCAGTATTGTTTCGTCTTTTTTTCTTGGAAGCCGGATGCGGCAGGAAAATGTGGAGATGATGGAAAAGACGATTTCTGTAGTGGAATACACACTGGATACGGACAAACCGTTGCAGAAGCAGCTACAGAAGGTTCATGCATCTGCACTGGATTCGAATGTCCGGGTTACGATCATCGCAAAAGACGGGACAGTGTTTGCGGATTCTGATCTGAAAAATGTGGACGGTATGGAAAATCATCTTGACAGGCAGGAGGTAAAGGAGGCACTTGAAAAGGGGGAGGGCAGTGCGATCCGTTATTCGGAAAGTCTTGGTCAGGAGATGCTGTATGTAGCAAAGCTTTCAGAGGATGGGAAGGCTATTATTCGTATGTCGATTCCCTACACCGGCCTTTTCCGGTATATGATCGTAGTGCTTCCGCTTCTGCTTGTCGGAATGATCGTTGCGTTTGTTGTAAGTGTTGCAGTTGCGGCGAGATATTCCGGATATATCCACTCTGATGAAATCAAACGGCAGATGGTACAGATGGAGCGGGACCGCAAAATTCGCCAGGAATTTTTCAGTAATGCCTCCCATGAGCTTAAAACACCGATTACGTCTGTGCGGGGCTATGCGGAGCTACTGAGCCAGGATTTTGTCAAGGATGAGGCGACCAGGAAGGATTTCCTTGGGAGGATTTTAAAGGAAACAGAGCATATGACAAGTCTGATCGATGATATCCTGATGATCTCGCGGCTGGAAAGCAAGGATGCGGAGGTAACGCTGAGTAAGGTGAATTTAAAAAGCGTGATGGATGAAGTCCTGGAATCCCTGACGCCACAGGCGGCATCCTGTAAGGTGGAAATTTCGGGCTCCTGTGGAAATGTGATCCTCCAGGCAAGTCTGCAGCAGATGCGGGAGCTTTTATCAAATCTGATCAGCAATGGCATCAAATACAACCATCCGGGCGGACATGTCTGGACAAAAATCTGGCAGGAGCCAGAGGCAATATATATAGAAGTAAAGGATGATGGTGTAGGAATCGATCCGGAGGATCAGAAACGTGTCTTTGAACGCTTTTTCAGGGTAGACAAGGGAAGAAGCCGTAAAATGGGCGGAACCGGCCTGGGACTGTCGATTGTGAAGCACATCACGGCGTATTACGGGGGCAGTGTGAGGCTTACCAGTGAGCCTGGATTCGGAAGCACATTTTTTGTCGAAATTCCCATGTCCGGAATAAATAAAATGTAAAAATATTATCTAAAAAGCGTTATTTTTTTCGGCAAAAACAGAGGAAAGGTTGACAATATCTGGTTTTGGAAGTAAACTAATCACTAAATTCAGGTAATTGCTAGATAATGATAGGACAAGGAGAATGGATACCTGGGTGTTAAGGAGGAGATCATTATGAGAAAAAGCACAGTGAAGAAAACTGTAACAAAGGCACCCGTTAATAAAAAAGAAATCGTAAAAGCTGAGACTGTTGCGGCAGTAAAGACCGAAGAACCCAAGACAGAGGCTGTTGAGGCAGAGACTGTTGAAGCAAAGACAGAAGAAAAAGCAGTTGAAGCAGAAGCAACAGCTGCCGCTAAAACAGTAGAAAAGCCCGCAGCAAAGAAAACAGCTGCAAAGAAGACCACAACAGCAAAGGCAACCGCTGAAAAGAAAGCGCCTGCAAAGCGCGCAACAAAAGCAGCTGCTGTAAAGACTGAGGTAAGCGTTCAGTTTGCAGGCAAGGAATACACAACTGAGAGACTGGTTGAGATTGCCAAAGATGTATGGCAGTATGACCTGGGCAACGCACCGGAAGAGTTCAAGAGCGTTGAGCTGTACGTAAAGCCGGAAGAGAGCGCAGTATACTATGTGATCAACGGTACAACAAGCGGAAGCTTCGGAATCTAAGTGTCTGAGCAGGCACCGCAATCGAAAGCAGGCGTCGCCATAATCTGAGCGGGCGCTGCAGAGTCAGAACGTACATAATACACAGAAATAAGAACAGCCGTATCGGGAACGAATCCTTCCCGGTGCGGCTGCTTTTTTTCATCGTATAGGAAACTTCGTTTCCATACGATAAAAACGCTCCGCTTAGGATGCGCACTCGGCGCAGGGGTAGATGGTTGCTAAAGCAACCGCGCCTCGGCGCGAGAATGTGCCAAGGCACATTCTTTTTCATAAATTCTTCACAAGTATTTTGGGAAAATCTGTTGACAATAGAGTAGGGGAGTGGTAATGTAATCATCAGAAGGTGTTAGCACTCCAATTGGTTGAGTGCTAACAAATCAGAAAGCAGGTGAGAACGTGGAACTCGATGAAAGGAAAAAGAAAATTCTGCAGGCAGTTATTCGGAACTATCTGGAGACAGGAGAGCCGGTGGGCAGCAGGACAATTTCCAAGTATACCGATTTGAATTTAAGTTCCGCGACCATCCGCAATGAGATGTCCGATCTGGAAGAGATGGGCTACATTTTACAGCCGCATACTTCTGCAGGACGGATTCCTTCTGATAAGGGTTACCGCTTTTATGTAGACACCATGCTTGGTGAGCGGGAACGTGAAGTGGAAGAGTTAAAAGGTCTGCTTCTGGAAAAGGATGAAAAGATGGACACTCTCTTAAAGAGAGTGGCGAGAGTGCTGGCGACCAACACCAACTATGCGGCGATGATCACCACACCCCAGTATCAGCGCAATAAGCTGAAATTCATCCAGCTTTCAAAAGTAGATGAGCATCAGCTTCTGGCAGTTGTTGTAGTAGAAGGCAATGTGATCAAGAACACGATGCTTCAGGTCGAAGAGGATCTGGATGATGCGACACTCCTGAAACTGAACATTCTGCTGAACACCCATTTAAACGGGCTGTCGATTGATGAAATCAATCTTGCGATGATTTCGGAGATGAAGCAGCAGGCAGGCGTTCACAGCGGCATTGTAAATGGTGTGATTGATGCAGTTGCCGAAGCGATCCGGTCGGATGAGGATTTAAAGATCTATACCAGCGGAACCAATAACATCCTGAAATATCCGGAGCTGACGGACAATCGGGAAAAGACCAGCGAGCTGATCAATGTATTTGAAGAAAAGAAAGCGCTGGGAGAGCTGGTTCAGGATTCCCTTTCCGAAGAGAATAACACCGGCATTCAGGTTTATATCGGCAATGAGACGCCGGTTTCGTCCATGAAGGACTGCAGCGTTGTAACTGCAACCTATGAGCTGGGAGAGGGCATGAGAGGTACGATCGGAATCATCGGTCCCAAACGAATGGATTATGATAAGGTCATCGGTACCTTAAAGACACTGATGAACGAGTTGGATACTTTATATAAGAAGTAGAAAGGGTGACAGGCGTGGCAGAAGAGAGAATGGAAGAGGAAGTAAAGCAGGACACATCGGAAACCGAAACGCAGGAAAAACGGAATACGGAAGAATGTGAAGAAACTGCGGAGGCTTCCGCAGAAAATACAGAAACCCCGGAAGATGGGGAAGCTTCTGAGGAAAAAGATAAAAAAGGCTTCTTTTCCGGAAGAAAAAAAGAGAAAAAGGAAGATGCCGTAAAGGCACAGATCAACGAGCTGCAGGATAAGGTAATGCGGCAGATGGCTGAGTTCGAGAACTTCCGCAAGCGTTCCGAAAAGGAAAAGTCTGCGATGTTCGAGACAGGCGCAAAGAGCGTGATCGAAAAGATCCTTCCTGTTGTAGATAATTTTGAAAGAGGACTTGCAACCGTACCGGAAGACGAAAAGGATGCTCCTTTTGTAGACGGCATGAACAAGGTTTACAGGCAGCTGCTAACAGAGCTTGAAAACCTTGGTGTAAAACCGATCGAAGCGGTCGGCAAAGAGTTCGATCCCAACTTCCACAACGCAGTGATGCAGGTGGAAAACGATGAGCTGGAACCCGGAACTGTAGCGCAGGAGCTTTTAAAGGGCTACATGTACAGGGACACCGTGGTACGTCACAGCATGGTCGCTGTTGTGCAGGAGTAAAAGCCTGCAGGCAGCTTTTCATAGATTTGAACAGAACATAAGACATTGTTTGAGATAGCCGATAAGGCAGAAGGAGAAAAGTTATGAGTAAGATTATTGGTATCGACCTTGGTACAACAAACAGCTGCGTAGCAGTTATGGAAGGCGGCAAGCCTACAGTTATCGCAAATGCAGAAGGAGCAAGAACAACACCTTCCGTAGTTGCATTCACAAAGACCGGTGAGAGACTGGTCGGCGAGCCTGCAAAACGTCAGGCAGTTACCAATGCAGACCGCACCATCGCTTCTATTAAGAGACATATGGGTACGGACTACAAGGTAGACATCGACGGAAAGAAATATTCCCCTCAGGAAATTTCCGCTATGATCCTGCAGAAGCTGAAAGCTGACGCAGAGAACTATCTGGGCGAGAAGGTATCCGAAGCAGTTATCACTGTTCCTGCATACTTCAACGATGCTCAGCGTCAGGCAACAAAGGATGCCGGCAAGATCGCAGGCCTCGATGTAAAGCGTATCATCAACGAGCCTACCGCAGCAGCTCTGGCATACGGACTTGACAACGAAAAAGAACAGAAGATCATGGTATACGACTTAGGCGGCGGTACATTCGATGTTTCCATCATCGAAATCGGCGACGGTGTTATCGAAGTTCTGGCAACCAATGGTGATACTCATCTGGGCGGCGATGATTTCGATAACAAGATCATTGATTGGATGGTTTCCGAATTTAAGGCTCAGCAGGGCGTAGACCTGTCTAAAGACAAGATGGCAATGCAGAGACTGAAAGAAGCAGCCGAAAAGGCGAAGAAGGAGCTGTCCAGTGCGACAACAACCAACATCAACCTGCCTTTCATCAGCATGAACGCAAACGGACCTCTGCACTTTGATATGGATCTGTCCAGAGCAAAATTTGATGAACTGACAAGCGATCTGGTAGAGCGTACTGCAATTCCGGTTCAGAACGCATTAAAGGATGCAGGCATTACCGCTTCCGAGCTTGGCAAGGTACTGTTGGTCGGTGGTTCTACCCGTATCCCGGCTGTACAGGATAAGGTAAAACAGCTGACCGGTCATGAACCCAGCAAGTCCTTAAACCCTGACGAGTGCGTTGCACTGGGTGCTTCCATCCAGGGCGGTAAGCTGGCAGGCGATGCAGGCGCAGGTGATATCCTGCTGCTGGATGTAACTCCTCTGTCTCTGTCCATTGAGACAATGGGTGGTATCGCAACCAGACTGATTGAGAGAAATACAACCATTCCTACTAAGAAGAGCCAGATCTTCTCTACTGCAGCTGATAACCAGACAGCCGTTGATATCAACGTTCTGCAGGGCGAGAGACAGTTCGCAAAGGACAACAAGTCCCTTGGACAGTTCCGTCTGGATGGTATTCCGCCTGCAATGCGTGGTGTACCGCAGATCGAGGTTACCTTCGATATCGATGCAAACGGTATCGTAAATGTATCCGCTAAGGATCTGGGCACAGGCAAGGAACAGCACATCACCATCACTGCTGGTTCCAACATGTCCGAAGACGATATCAACAAGGCAGTGAAGGAAGCTGCTGAGTTCGAAGCACAGGATAAGAAGAAGAAAGACGCAATCGACACCAGAAACAGCGCAGACTCCTTCGTATTCCAGACCGAGAAGGCTCTGAATGAGGTTGGCGATAAAGTAGACGCAAGCGCAAAGGCAGGCGTTGAAGCAGATCTGAATGCACTGAAATCCCTGCTGGAGTCCACCAAGGATCAGGAGCTGACAGACAGTCAGGTAGCCGACATCAAGGCAGCTCAGGAGAAACTGATGCAGTCCGCTCAGGCAGTATTTGCAAAGGTTTATGAGCAGGCGCAGGGCGCAGCTGGTCAGGCAGGTTCTGATATGGGTAATGCAGCAGGTGCAGGCAGCAATGCAGGTGCAGGCAGCAATCCGGATGATGATGTTATTGACGGAGACTTCAGAGAAGTATAAAATAATACCCGGTAAATCGGCACAGTGCCAGATGACGCTGTGTCGGACCGGAAGAATGTACAATGGGGGCCGGATTCTTTCAGGCCCCTATCCGTGTGTAAACGCATATCTGCAACCTATGCAGGACGGATGCTTTGCAGTATTTTTGCATATGCTGCAGATATGCGTTATATGAAGATAAGCTTTAATAGAGGAGTTTGAATTATGGCGGAACAGAAAAGAGATTATTACGAAGTCCTCGGTGTTGACAAAAATGCCGATGACGCCGCTCTCAAAAAGGCATATCGTGCTCTTGCCAAGAAATATCATCCGGATATGAACCCTGGAGATAAAGAAGCAGAAAAGAAGTTTAAGGAAGCATCCGAAGCATATGCTGTTTTGAGTGATCCCGAAAAGAGACGTCAGTACGATCAGTTCGGACATGCGGCATTTGACGGTGGCGCCGGCGGAGCTGGCGGCTTCGGCGGTTTTGATTTTAACGGCGCAGATTTTGGAGACATTTTCGGGGATATTTTCGGAGATCTCTTTGGTGGACGCAGAGGTTCTGCCGGAGCAAGAAGCGGACCCATGAAGGGAGCAAACCTGCGCACCAGCGTCAGAATCACCTTTGAAGAGGCTGTATTCGGTACGGAAAAAGAAATTGAGCTGACGGTGAAGGAAGAGTGTAAGACCTGTCACGGCACAGGCGCGAAGCCGGGAACCAGCCCGGAAACCTGTCCGAAGTGCGGCGGCAAGGGTCAGGTTGTATTTACGCAGCAGTCTTTCTTTGGAACAGTCCGCAACGTTCAGGCGTGCCCGGACTGCGGCGGTACCGGTAAGATTATCAAAGAAAAGTGTACCGATTGTCACGGAAGCGGTTTTGTTCCGATGAAGAAACGGTTTGCAGTCACGATTCCGGCAGGTATCGACAGCGGTCAGTGCAAGAGACTGGCAGGACAGGGCGAGCCCGGTATCAATGGCGGTCCGAGAGGTGATGTCCTGGTAGAAGTTATCGTTGGACAGCATCCGATTTTCCAGCGTCAGGATACCAACATCTACTCCACTGTTCCGGTTTCCTTTGCAGTGGCGGCGCTGGGCGGCGAAGTTGTCATCGATACCGTGGATGGTAAGGTGATTTATGACGTCAAGGCAGGCACCCAGACTGATACGAGAGTTCGCTTAAAAGGCAAGGGCGTACCGTCTCTGCGCAACAAGGATCTGCGCGGCGATCATTATGTAACTTTGGTTGTACAGACTCCCGAACATCTTTCTGCAGAAGCAAAAGAGCTGCTGCGCAAGTTCGACGAAGCGACAGAAGACAGCTTACATGCGGCAGAACGCGTCAACAGCGGCGAAGCTCCGCATAAAGAAAAGAAAAAGCGCGGATTTTTCAATAAAGACAAATGACGCGAGTGGACTGTAACATGTAATTCAGGAAGTGGCAGGCGTTTTGTGCATTTTGCGGATGCACAAGCGCCTGTTTTTGTGTTATAGTAAAAAACTGAGTTAGTGTGTTTTCGAGAGGTGTTTCAGATGAAGTGGAAAAAATTTAAAATAAAAACCGTGACAGATGCAGAAGATATTATTATCAGCACCCTGTACGATATCGGGCTGGAGGGTGCGCAGATCGAGGACAAGGTTCCGTTGACCGCGCTGGAAAAGGAGCAGATGTTTGTAGACATTCTGCCGGACGGTCCTGCGGACGACGGCATCGCATATCTGAGCTTTTTTGTGGAAGAAAAAGAGGACGGCAGTCTGGAATTAAACGGCGAGCCTGTGACCGAAGCGCAGATCTGCGAAAAGGTGAAGGAAGAGCTGGATGGTCTGCGCATGTTCTGTGAGATCGGGGAAGGCAGCATTGCGGTAGATGAAACCGAGGATATCGACTGGATCAACAATTGGAAGCAGTATTTCCATCAGTTTTACATCGACGATCTTCTGGTAATTCCGTCCTGGGAGGAAGTCAAACCGGAGGATCAGGGCAAGATGATCCTGCACATTGATCCGGGCACGGCGTTCGGAACCGGTATGCACGAGACAACGCAGCTGTGCATCCGTCAGCTGAAAAAATTTATCACACCGGAGACAGAGCTTTTGGATGTGGGAACCGGCAGCGGTATTCTGGCAATTCTATCTCTGATGTACGGCGCAAAGCATGCGGTCGGAACAGACCTCGATCCCTGCGCAGTGGATGCAGTTGCGGACAATATGGCGAATAACGGCATCGCACCGGAGCAGTTTGAAATGATGATCGGAAATATCATCAATGACAAGGCAGTCCAGGATCAGGTGGGCTATGAAAAATACGATATCGTCGTTGCAAATATTTTAGCGGACGTTCTGGTTCCGCTGACACCCGTGATTGTAAATCAGCTGAAAGAAGGCGGCATTTACATCACATCCGGCATCATCGATGATAAGGAAACGGTCGTAACGGAGGCGGTAAAGGCAGCAGGCCTGGAACTGCTCGAGGTAACATATCAGGGCGAATGGGTCAGCGTGACCGCACGGAAGAAGGAAACGCAGTGCGCAGGATGAAATGAAATGCAGCGTACATTCTATTGTTTAAATGCAACACAGGTTGAAGCGCGTCGTACAGACGAAAAGAAACCAAAAGGGGCGTCAGGAATCAAATGTATCAGTTTTTTGTGGAGCCTTCCCAGATCCAGGGCAATCGGATTGTGATAACGGGAAGCGATGTCAACCATATTAAAAATGTGCTTCGGATGAAGCCGGGCGAAGAAATTGCAGTATCCAACGGTATAGACGGCAAGGAATACCGCTGCGGGATCGAAGAGCTTCTGGAGGAGGAAATTATCTGTACGCTGCGGTTTATCAAAGAAGACGGGCTGGAACTGCCGGCGCGGGTGACTTTTTTTCAGGGGCTGCCCAAGGCGGACAAGATGGAATTTATCGTGCAGAAGCTGGTGGAGCTCGGCGCATACCGGATTGTGCCGGTGGCGTTGAAGCGCAGTGTCGTTCATCTGGATGAAAAAAAGGCGAAAGCGCGGCAGGCGCGCTGGCAGTCGATTGCAGAAGCAGCAGCGAAGCAGAGCAAGCGCCGGATTGTGCCGGAGGTTGGGGCAGTCTGCACTTTAAAGGAAGCGCTGGAACAGACGAAGCAGATGAATTTAAAACTGATTCCCTACGAGCTTTCCGAAGGGATGATGCGGACGAGGAAGCTGATCGAAAGCGCTGCGCCCGGGCAGGAAATCGGTGTGTTTATCGGTCCGGAGGGCGGCTTTGAAGAGGCAGAGGTAGAGCTTGCGATGCAGTCCGGATTTATGCCGGTAACACTGGGCAAACGGATTTTGCGGACGGAGACAGCAGGGCTGACCGTGATGGCGTGGCTGATGTACCAGTTGGAAGACTCCGGCATATCATAAAGCAGGAAACGGTTTGCCCCTGTGGCGACCGGGTTCAAACGGATTTTTTCGAGATTTTGGAAAAAGCAGGTGAAAGGTTATGGAATGTTATCTGGACAACTCGGCTACAACGCGGTGTCTGGACAGCGCGGCAGCGCTGATGGCCGGGATTTTATGTACGGACTACGGAAATCCGTCCAGTTTGCATCATAAAGGGGTGCAGGCGGAGGAATATGTCCGCCATGCGCGGGAAGTGATTGCAAAGACATTAAAGGTTACGCCCAAGGAGATCTTCTTTACCTCCGGCGGGACGGAGTCGGATAATCTGGCGCTGCGCGGTGCAGCGTATGCAAATGCACGGCAGGGCAAGCATCTGATTACGACATTGATCGAGCATCCGGCGATCCTCAATACGATGCAGTATCTGGAGCAGCAGGGCTTTGAGGTGACGTATCTGCCGGTCGATGAAAACGGAAAAATCCGTTTGTCCGATCTGGAAGCGGCGATCCGTCCGGATACGATTCTGGTTTCGATCATGCACACGAATAATGAGATCGGAGCCCTTGAGCCGATCGCAGAGGCGGGCGAGCTGATCAAACGCGTCAATCCGAACACGCTGTTCCACGTGGACGCGGTGCAGGGCTATGGCAAGGCAAAAATTCTGCCGAAACGGATGAAAATCGACATGCTGTCTGTTTCGGGACACAAAATCCACGGACCGAAGGGAATCGGATTTTTATATGTCGGAGATCGCGTGAAAATCCGTCCCATCGTGTTCGGCGGAGGACAGGAGCGGGGACTGCGCTCCGGCACAGAAAACGTTCCGGCAATCGCAGGCATGGGAAAAGCGGCAGAGGAGATGTATCAGAACCTGGATACCGATCTGGATCGGATGTATGCGCTGAAACAACGGCTTGCCGACGGCATTTCCACGATGGAAAATGTGCGGATCAACGGACTTTGCGGACGGGACAGCGCACCGCATGTGCTGAGCGTGTCGTTTGCAGGGGTGCGCAGCGAGGTGCTTTTGCATGCGCTGGAGGAACGGGAAATCTATGTGTCCGCAGGAAGCGCGTGCGCATCGAACCATCCGGATACGGCAGGGAGCGCGACGCTTCGAGCGATCGGTCTGCCGAAGGAGCTGTTAAATTCGACGATCCGTTTCAGCCTTTCCGTCTTTACGACAGAAGAAGAAATTGATTATACGGTACAGGTGCTGCACGAGCTGGTTCCGATGCTGCGCCGGTTTACCAGAAGATAAAAGGATACCTCCGCTTTTGAGGCGCAGACGACCGGGAAAGCGGGAGAGCAATATGCTGCAGCCTGCCTGCGGTCGGAGGACAGACGGCAGGCAAATGCTGCGGATAAAGAAAGGAAATGAGCATGTATAAAGCTTTTCTGATTAAATATGCAGAAATCGGCGTAAAGGGCAAAAACAGGGATCTGTTTGAGGAAGCGCTGGTTCGCCAGATCAAGTATGCATTAAAGCGCTGCGAAGGAGAATTCCGAGTACGCCGAACGAGAGGACGTATCTATATTGATGTATTATCGGATGATTATGACTATGAAGAAACCATCGACAACTTGAAGACTGTCTGCGGCGTCAGCGCGATCTGTCCGATGGTTCAGCTCGAAGACGAAGGCTTCGACAAGCTGTGCGAGAGTGCGGTTTCCTATATGGACGAGCACTATTCGGACAAAAACATCACCTTCAAGGTCAATGCGCGCCGTGCCCGCAAAAACTATCCTGTGGAGTCGATGGAGATCAATGCATCTGTCGGTGAAAAGATCCTGCAGGCGTTCCCCGAGATCCGCGTGGACGTCCACAATCCTGACGTGATGCTTTATATCGAGGTACGCGAGCATATTTATATTTATTCGATCGAAATTCCCGGTCCCGGCGGTATGCCGGTCGGCACCAACGGTAAGGCGATGCTGCTGTTATCCGGCGGTATCGATTCTCCGGTTGCCGGATTTATGGTTGCAAAGAGAGGCGTCAAGATTGACGCGGTTTATTTCCATGCGCCTCCGTACACCAGCGAGCGCGCAAAGCAGAAGGTTGTAGATCTTGCAAAGCTGGTAGCACGTTACAGCGGACCGATCTATCTGCATGTCATCAATTTTACGGAGATTCAGCTGGCGATTTATGAAAAGTGCCCGCACGATGAGCTGACGATCATTATGCGCCGTTACATGATGAAAATCGCAGAAGACATTGCGAAAAAGACGGAATGCCTCGGACTGATCACCGGTGAGAGCATCGGACAGGTTGCGAGCCAGACGATCCAGTCCCTCGCGGTAACGAATGAAGTCTGCACCCTGCCGGTATTCCGTCCTTGTATCGGGCTGGACAAGCAGGAGATCGTGGAGATTTCCGAAAAGATCGGTACCTATGAGACGTCAATCCTGCCCTTCGAGGATTGCTGTACGATTTTCGTCGCAAAGCATCCTGTTACCAAACCGAATCTCGCAGTGATCAAGCGCCATGAAGAGAACTTAAAGGACTGCATCGATGAAATGATGCAGCGTGCATTGGATACGGAAGAACTGATTGTGGTCGAGGCGCAGTAAGGCACCTTTGGGGCGCGTGCGGCAAGTCGCGTAAGCGGCAGATTTCAAATTGCCGCACTGCGCATTCAGGCTTTTTAATTTGTTTTCATACTGAAAACAAATTAAAAAGCCCTCCGATCTCTCGGAGAGCTTTCTGATCCGTTTTGAATTAGATCATGTAGGGCTTAAGAACTTCCAGTACAGCATCAACATTGGTGTCTTCTGCATGGATGTTTAAGTCGATCGGCTTGGAAAGATCCAGGCTGAAGATACCCATGATAGATTTAGCATCGATAACGTATCTGCCGGATACCAAGTCGAAATCGTAATCGAATTTGGTAATGTCGTTTACAAAAGATTTTACCTTATCGATAGAGTTTAAGGAAATCTGAACTGTTTTCATGATAACTACCTCCTTTGGGTTCACACTTTCTGATCTTATATTAGCAAACTATCGTCACAAAAGTCAATTATCAAACGTAACAAAAATGGTGGAGAATAATATGAAAAGTGTTGCATTACATAATTTAGGTTGCAAAGTGAATGCGTATGAGCTGGAGGTTATGCAACAAAAGTTACAAGATCGGGGATATAAAATTGTGCCTTTTGATTCCGATGCGGACATTTATATTGTAAATACCTGTACCGTAACCAACATTGCAGACCGGAAGAGCCGTCAGATGCTGCACCGGGCAAAGCACAGAAATCCGGACGCGGTTGTCGTTGCGGTCGGGTGCTTTGTACAGGCGGGCGAGGAAAACAGAATGGACGACTGCATTGATCTGGCGGTGGGAAACCAGCATAAAAAGGATATCGTGGAGATTCTTGAGGCGTATCTGGAGGAGCATACTGCAGACGCCAGTGCCGTGACAGACATCGGCGCTGTGCGGGAGTATGAGGAAATGCGCATGGAGCAGAGCACGGAGCACACGCGCGCGTATATCAAGATTCAGGACGGCTGCAACCAGTTCTGCTCGTATTGTATCATTCCATTTGTGCGTGGACGCGTCCGGAGCAGAAAGCAGGAGGATGTGTTGGTTGAGGTGAGAGGGCTGGCGGAAAAAGGCTTTCAGGAGGTTGTCATCACCGGTATTCATTTGAGCTCCTACGGTATGGATTTTATCGGAGAGACGGACGGAGATTACCTGAAAAACGGAAAAGATCTGCGGGGAACGGCGTTTGAACGCGCCTATCTGGTTTCTTTGCTGGAGGAAATCGCAAAGGTGGACGGCATCCGCAGAATCCGTCTGGGTTCGCTGGAACCCCGTATCATCACAGAAGAGTTTGCCGGACGGCTGGCGGCGATTCCGCAGCTTTGTCCGCATTTTCACCTGTCCCTGCAGAGTGGCTGCAATGAAACGCTCAAGCGGATGAATAGACACTATACGGCGGAGGAATACTATGAAAAAGTGCAGATTCTCCGCAAGTATTTTGAACATCCTGCGATTACGACGGATGTAATCGTCGGTTTCCCTGGAGAAACTGCGGAGGAATTTGCGGTGACGAAGACATTTCTGGAAAAGGTTCATTTCTTTGAAATGCATATTTTCAAATATTCCCGCAGAAAAGGTACGGTTGCAGACAAACTGCCCGGACAGCTGACGGACGCTCAGAAGACGGAACGCAGCGGACAGCTGCTGGCGCTGGAAAAGGAACAGTCCAGAGAATTCCGTGCGCATTATCTGGGACAGGAAGTGGAAGTCCTGATCGAAGAACAGAAGGAGATCGGCGGAAAGGTATACTGGCTCGGTCATACGGATACCTATGTAAAGGCTGCGTTTGCGGCGGACAGTGCAGAATGCATGGATTATTCGAACCGGCTGGTGCACGGACGAGCGGTTTCTTTCCTGTCGGACGAGGTTTTGGAAATTGCATTGAATTTTTAAGAGAAGTAGGGTAAGATAAGATATAGAGCTTTGAACAAAGGACGTGACAATATGCAGGATTTGGAAAATACACAGTATTTTAAAGTAGAAGTAGAGCCGGAAAATGGCGTAAAAATGATCCTTTCTGAAGTGTATGAAGCACTTTCTGAAAAAGGCTATGATCCGGTGAGTCAGATTGTCGGCTATATTATGTCCGGAGATCCGACCTATATTACCAGCTATCGCAACGCACGCGGTCTGATCGGACGGGTGGAGCGCGACGAGCTGGTAGAGGAAATGCTCAAGGAGTACATCGAGAAGAATCACTGGAAGCGCTGAGCGACCAGAGGAACAACAAGGAGAAGCGGGATGCGAGTGATGGGGCTTGATTTCGGTTCCAAGACAGTGGGAGTTGCCATCAGCGACCCGCTTTTTGTGACTGCCCAGGGAATCGAAATCATCAGAAGAAAAGAAGAGAATAAGCTGCGCCATACGCTGCAGCGAATTGAAGAACTGATCGGAGAATACGAGGTCGGGCAGATTGTGCTCGGTCTTCCGAAAAATATGAACGCCACAGAGGGAGAGCGCGTGGAGAAGACGAAGGAATTTGCGGATAAGCTGGCACGCAGAACCGGACTTCCGGTGGCATTTATGGACGAGAGACTGACGACGGTTGCAGCGGACCGGACGATGATGGAAGTCGGCGTGCGCCGGGAAAACCGGAAGGAATATGTGGATATGATTGCAGCTGTGCTGATTTTACAGGAATATCTGGACAGACAGCGGATGCAGACAGAGAACGGACAGGAGAATTAAGCTTTGGAAAAGATTACATTTTGCCCGGAGGACGGGGAAGCCGTTGAATTTTTTGTGCTGGAACAGACCAGACTCGGCGGAGTTGATTATATTCTGGTAACAGACAGTGAAGACGACGATGCGGAAGCGCTGATTTTAAAGGACGTTTCTGCGCCGGAGGACGAAGAAGCCATTTACAGCATCGTAGACGACGATAAAGAAATGGATGCAGTGGCTGCGATTTTTACAGATATGCTCGAGGATATTGAGCTTGAAAAGGAATAAATGCGAGCACCTTTTTCGTGCAGCATAACGTGGTTTATCCCTGCTATAAAAATAAAAATGGAGGTAATTTTGCTTGAAAAGAACAAAAAAAGTGAATATTGACGGCCCCAGCCTGAAGATTATACCATTGGGCGGACTGGAGCAGATCGGAATGAACATTACTGCCTTTGAATACGAAGACAGTATTGTTGTAGTTGACTGCGGCCTTTCTTTCCCTGATGACGATATGCTGGGAATCGATCTGGTGATTCCGGACGTGACTTATTTAAAGGAAAATGCGGATCGGGTAAAGGGCTTTGTGATTACGCACGGTCATGAGGATCATATCGGAGCACTTCCGTATGTGCTGCGGGAGTTGAATATTCCGATCTATGCGACCAGACTGACGATGGGACTGATCGAAAACAAGCTGCGCGAGCACAATCTGCTCGGTCACACGAAGCGTAAGGTGATCAAATTCGGACAGTCCGTAAATCTGGGACAGTTTAGGATCGAATTTATCAAGACGAACCATAGCATCGTAGACGCGGCTGCACTGGCGATCCATTCTCCTGCGGGAACAGTTGTCCATACCGGTGACTTTAAGGTGGACTATACTCCGGTATTTGGTGAAGCAATCGATTTGCAGCGGTTCGCGGAGCTTGGCAAAAAAGGCGTGCTGGCGCTGATGTGTGATTCCACCAACGCGGAACGGAAAGGCTTTACACAGTCTGAGCGGACGGTAGGACATACCTTTGATACGATTTTCCATGAGCATCAGGGCTCCCGGCTGATCATTGCGACGTTTGCATCCAATGTGGACCGGGTACAGCAGATTATCAATACGGCGCATAAATATGGACGAAAAGTTGTGGTTGAAGGCCGCAGCATGGTAAATATCATTGATACAGCCATGAACCTTGGCTGCATCAACATCCCGGAGAATACGCTGGTGGATATTGACCGCCTGAAGGATTATCCGGACGACAGAACCGTTATTATTACAACAGGAAGCCAGGGCGAAAACATGGCGGCGTTGAGCCGTATGGCATCGAGCGTTCACAGAAAGGTTTCCATCGGACCCAACGATACGATTATTTTCTCCTCGAATCCGATTCCCGGGAACGAAAAAGCTGTAACGAGAGTCATCAACGAGCTGGAGATGAAGGGTGCAGAGGTTATTTTCCAGGATGTCCATGTTTCCGGACATGCATGTCAGGAAGAGATCAAGCTGATTTATACGCTGGTTCATCCCAAATACGCGATTCCGGTGCACGGCGAATACAAGCACCTGAAGGCGCAGGCTGGCATCGCGCAGGAGCTCGGAATCCAGAAGGAAAATATTTTCATCCTGCGCTCCGGCAATGTTCTGGAATTAAATGAGGAAAAGGCTGGCGTGACCGGACAGATTGCGGCTGGCGCAATTCTGGTAGATGGTCTTGGTATCGGTGATGTCGGAAACGTTGTGCTGCGCGACAGACAGCATCTGGCAGAGGACGGCATCATGATCGTTGTTGTTGCATTGGACAGCATCAGCGGACAGATCGCAAGCGGTCCGGATCTCGTATCCAGGGGCTTCGTTTACGTCAAAGAATCCGATGCACTGATGGACGAGGCACGCGACCTGATGGAAAACGTTATGGAGGGCTGCGTGAGCAGAGGCTGTACCGACTGGGGCAGAATCAAGACCGCGATCAAGGACAATTTAGGCGACTTTATCTGGAAAAAGACGAAGAGACGTCCGATGATTTTACCGATCATTATGGAAGTGTAAAGTAAGGGGAAACATGAGCAGAGTTGAGACAGCTTTGGAGGAACTGATTGCCGCGGTAATCGCTTCTGAAGAATACAGAGAATATGACAGACAGAAACAGATCATGAAGGAGCAACCGGAATTAAAAGCCCAGATCGACCGGTTCCGGCAGGAAAATTTTGAGCTGCAGAATTCGGTTCAGTCGGATGAGCTTTTTGACAGGATGGATGAATTTTCGAGGCGTCTGGAGGAGTTCCGCAAAAACCCGCTGGTGGACGCATTCCTGAACGCAGAGCTGGATTTTTGCAGGATGATTCAGGAGATCAACGGAAAAATCGTGGAGGCAGTGAACTTTGAGTAACAAGAAAAAAGCAAAGCATCAGTCGAAAAAAAGCTCTGTGGCCCAAAATATTGCAGGCGGTGCGGTCGGAACGATTTTTAATGTGGTTCTGATCATTGTCGCTGTGATGCTGATCTACTATTTCGCAGTTTCCGCGTATAAGTACGGTGTGCGGATTTACGGGGAGCCTGCAATTTCGGAGGAACCCGGAACCGAAATAAACGTAACAATTACGGACGGAATGGATTTTAAAGGGATTGCGAAGCAGCTCTGCGAAAAGGGCCTGGTCCGGGAAGAGAGACTGTTTTATATTCAGGAGCGCTTATCCAACTATTCAGAGGACGGCTTTGTGGCGGGCGACTATGTGCTTTCCACTGCGATGACGCCGGATGAAATGATGGATGTGATGGGCGCAGGCGGAGACGATAAATGATTGTAGAAGAGAGAATGCGAACGTTTATCAATTCTCTGGACCCCGGAGAGCCTGCATGGCTGGACGAGATTCGCAGCAGTGCGCTGCAGGATAACGTGCCGATTATCCGGATGGAGATGGGAAGTCTGCTGCGTTTTCTATTGACTCTCAGACGGCCGTCTTCTATCCTTGAGGTAGGGACGGCCGTTGGTTATTCCGCTCTTTTTATGAGCGAATACATGCCGGAGAATTGCCATATTACGACGATTGAAAAATATGAAAAACGGATTCCGATCGCAAAACAGAACTTCAAAACAGCCGGTCGGGAGGACAAGATCACGCTGCTGGAGGGCGATGCAGCAGAAATTCTGGCAGAGCTGTCGCAGCCGTTTGATTTTATTTTCATGGATGCGGCGAAAGGACAGTATATGCACTTTTTGCCGGACGTCCTGCGCCTGCTTGCGCCGGGCGGTCTGCTGGTTTCGGATAACGTGCTGCAGGAAGGCAATATCATCGAATCCCGTTATGCGGTGTGCAGACGCGATCGGACGATTCATGCGAGGATGCGGGAATATTTATACACCCTGACCCACCATGACGAGCTGGAAACAGTCGTGCTTCCGGTGGGAGACGGAGCGACGCTGAGCGTGAAGCTGCCCGAAAAAGAGCAGAACGCGCAGCCGTGAAATGGAGAATGAGGAGAGCAAATCAGATGAAAAAACCGGAATTGCTGATTCCGGCCGGCAGTCTTGAGGTGTTAAAGACTGCGGTCAATTTTGGAGCGGATGCAGTTTATATCGGCGGAGAGGCGTTTGGACTGCGGGCAAAGGCGAAGAATTTTTCCCCGGAGGATATGGCGGAGGGGATCGCCTATGCGCATGATCGGGGCGTTAAGGTCTATGTGACAGCGAATATTTTAGCGCATAACGGAGATCTGGAAGCGGCTTCGGATTATTTTATGGAGCTGAAGCACTTAAAAACAAAAGACGGCAGACCGGTTCCGCCGGATGCGCTGATTATTTCCGATCCCGGACTGTTCATGATTGCGAAGCGAGTGTGCCCGGAGATCGAGCTGCACATTTCCACGCAGGCAAACAGCACGAACTACGAGACGTGGCTGTTCTGGTGGAATCTGGGCGCAAAGCGTGTGGTTTCCGCACGAGAGCTTTCCCTGGCAGAGCTGAAGAAAATCCGCAGCCATATTCCGTCTGATATGGAAATTGAGAGCTTTGTACACGGCGCGATGTGTATTTCCTATTCCGGCCGCTGCCTTCTGAGCAATTATTTTACCGGACGGGATGCCAACCGCGGTGCATGTACCCATCCGTGCCGCTGGAAATATGCGGTGATGGAGGAATCCAGACCAGGCGAATATCTGCCGGTTTATGAAAACGAAAGAGGAACGTTTATTTTCAATTCCAAGGATCTGTGTATGCTCGAGCATATTCCGGATCTGCTGGATGCGGGAATTGACAGCTTTAAAATAGAAGGACGGATGAAGACAGCGCTGTATGTGGCGACGGTGGCGCGGACATATCGGAAAGCGATTGATGACTGTCTGGAATCCGAAGAAAAATACCGCGCCAATATGGACTGGTACCACCGCGAAATTTCACGCTGTACCTATCGACAGTTTACGACGGGCTTTTATTACGGAAAGCCGAATGAAGAATCTCAGATTTATGATTCTAATACCTATCAAAGCGATGCAGTTTATCTGGGCACTGTTTACGAGACGGATCATAAGGGCCGTGCAAGAATCGAACAGCGCAATAAATTCTGCGTGGGCGATATGATCGAGATCATGAAACCGGACGGAAGAAATGTGGCATGTCAGGTGCTGCAGATCCAGGACGATCAGGAGGAAAAAATGGAGAGTGCGCCCCATCCGAAGCAGGAGCTGTGGCTGACGCTTTCGGAGGCCGCAGAAACGGGAGATTTACTTCGTACAATTGTCGAAAAGGAGACGGACGAATGAGTGAAGTGCTGAATGTGGAAAAGCTGTTTGGAGAAAATGTATTCACCCTTGGAAAGATGCAGGAGCGTCTTCCTAAAAAAGCGTTCGCAGAAGTCAAACGCGTCATGGAGCATGGCGGTGAGTTAGACAACGCGACAGCGGACGTTGTGGCAAAGACGATGAAGGACTGGGCAGTGGAGCATGGCGCGACCCATTACACGCACTGGTTCCAGCCGCTGACCGGCATCACGGCGGAGAAGCATGATTCCTTCGTGACACATCCGGATGAGAACGGAAAGATGCTGATGGAGTTTTCCGGTAAGGAGTTGATTAAGGGCGAGGCGGACGCTTCGTCATTTCCCTCCGGCGGTCTGCGTTCCACATTTGAAGCGAGAGGTTATACGGTATGGGATATCACTTCCCCTGCGTTTTTAAAAGAAGATGCGACGGGTGTGATTCTGTGTATCCCGACGGCGTTCTGCTCCTTTACAGGTGAGGCACTCGATAAAAAGACTCCGCTGCTTCGTTCGATGGAAGCAATTTCCGAGCAGGCGATGCGAATCGTTCGTCTGTTCAACAAAAACACGACGGCGACAAAAGTTACTCCGTCTGTCGGCGCGGAGCAGGAGTATTTCCTGATTGACCGGGCAAAATATTTACAGAGAAAAGACCTGATTTTTTCCGGCAGAACGCTGTTCGGCGCGCCCGCACCGAAAGGGCAGGAGCTGGAAGATCATTATTTCGGCGTGATCCGCGAGCGGATCGGTGCGTTTATGAAGGATTTAAACGTGGAGCTGTGGAAGCTCGGCGTGACGGCAAAGACGCAGCACAATGAGGTTGCACCCGCGCAGCACGAGCTTGCCCCGGTCTATGAAACTGCGAACATTGCAATGGATCACAACCAGCTTGTCATGGAGACGATGAAAAAGGTGGCAGAGCGTCATAACCTGCGCTGCCTGCTGCACGAAAAGCCGTTTGCAGGCGTTAACGGCTCCGGCAAGCACGACAACTGGTCGATTACAACGGATACCGGCATGAATCTGCTCGATCCCGGTGAGACGCCCAATGAAAATATTCAGTTTTTATTGGTGCTTGCCTGCGTTATCAAGGCTGTGGATACACATGCCGACCTGCTGCGCAGAAGCGCCTCCAACGTCGGTAACGATCTTCGTCTCGGCGCAAGCGAAGCGCCTCCAGCAATCGTTTCCGTATTTCTGGGCACACAGCTGGAGGATGTGGTAAGACAGCTTGTGGAAACCGGCGAAGCCCGTTCCTGCCTGGAGGGTTCTACGTTACATACCGGCGTTTCCACTGTGCCTGATCTGCCGATGGATGCGACGGACAGAAACCGTACTTCTCCGTTTGCCTTTACCGGAAACAAGTTCGAGTTCCGTATGGTCGGCTCTTCGGATTCGATCGGAAGCCCGACGACGACGATCAACGCAATTGTCGCAGAGGCGTTCTGCGAAGCTGCTGACCGACTGGAGGCTGCCGGGGAAGAAAATTTCGATATGGCGGTGCACGATCTGATTAAGGAATATATGACGGCACATCAGCGCATTCTTTTCAACGGAGACGGTTATTCGAAGGAATGGGAGAAAGAGGCGCAGCGCCGCGGACTTCCGGTATTCCCGGGTATGATCGATTCGGTGGAGGCACTGACGACCGATAAGGCGATCCGGTTGTATGAGCGTTTCGGCATCTATAACCGTGCAGAGCTGGAATCCAGAAAAGAGATTGTTTACGAAACCTATGTCAAGACGATTCATATTGAGGCAAAGACGATGATCGATATGGCGTCGAAAGATATTCTTCCTGCCGTTATTCGCTACACAAAGACGTTGGCGGATACCATCGCTTCCCTGGAATCAGTCGGTGCAGACAGCAGCGTTTCAAAAACGCTGTTGAAGGATACCTCTGCTCTGCTGTCTCAGGCTTCCGCCGCACTGGAAGATCTGAAACAAAAGGAAGCAGACGGAAACGTGCAGAAGAAAGATGCGAGAAAGCAGGCATTTTTTTATCGAAACGAGATCGTTCCTGCAATGGAAGCCCTGCGCGCACCGGTAGATGCGCTCGAGATGAAGGTAGACCGTTCGTTCTGGCCGATGCCCGGATATGCGGATTTGCTGTTTGAAGTGTAAAAACGCGTCAGCGGATTCGACGCAGGAAATCCTCGTGAATCCGCTGACGAAGCGGCAGGTGGATCTGGAAAAAATAAAAATAAAAAAATTTAAAAAAAAGGCTTGCATTTTCTGTGAATGTGTTGTATATTAAATAAGCGCTGTGAGACAGGGAAACAAAATCACAGAGAACAAGACTTAGGGCTATCGCCAAACGGTAAGGCAACGGACTCTGACTCCGTCATTTTCCAGGTTCGAATCCTGGTAGCCCTGCTACAAACCCCGAAGGAAAATTCCTCCGGGGTTTTTGTTATAACGGCACAAAAAGGATGTCGGGTTGCCGAACCAAGTGATTCCTGCTATAATAATCGCAAAAGAGAGCACAGTCAGTACCGGAGGAAAGACGGATATGTATACATTTGACAGCAGAGTGCGCTACAGCGAAACCGGGGAAGACGGATTGCTGAGCCTGCCGGCGATCGTGGATTATTTTCAGGATGTTTCGACGTTTCAGTCGGAGGATCTCGGAATTGGCATTGATTTTCTGAAAGAAAAGGATCTGCTCTGGGTGATGAGCGCGTGGCAGGTGGTTGTACACCGCTATCCGGCGCTTGGAGAAAAAATCAGGATCGGGACGATTCCATACGAGCTGCGCGGCTTTATGGGACTGCGTAATTTTTTTATGGATACGGAAGACGGAGAGCGGCTGGCACAAGCAAATTCGGTCTGGTCTCTGATCAATCACAAAAAGGGCGTTCCGGTGCGGGTGCTGCCGGAGATGGTCGAAAAATACGACGTGAAAGAACGCTTGCAGATGGACTATGCGCCGCGTAAAATTGCAGTGCCCCAGGGCGGCATCAGACAGGAGCCTTTCCGAGTAGAAAGACAGCACTTAGATGGCAACCACCACGTAAATAATGGACAGTACATTTCGATGGCGATGGCGTATTTGCCGGAAAATTTTGCAATTAGACAGATGCGGGCGGAGTATAAAAAATCCGCACTGCTTCACGATATAGTGGTTCCGATCATTGTGACGGAGGCAGACCGCGTAACCGTTTCCCTGTGCAGCGAGGACGAAGCTCCGTTTGTGATCGTCGAGCTGACAGGAAGATAAAGGAAAATAATATGCTGGAAATTGGAACAATTCAGAATTTGACAGTAGTAAAAAAAGTGGATTTCGGCGTTTATCTGGCAGAGCCCGGAGAAGAGGATAAAAGAGTGCTTCTTCCGGCAAGACAGGTTCCGCCGCAAACCTCGGTCGGGGATCAGATTGAGGTTTTCTTATATAAAGATTCGAGCGACCGGCTGATTTCAACAACGGCGCGCCCGAAGCTTTTGCTGGGTGAGGTTGTAGAGCTTACGGTTGCGCAGACTGCGAAAATGGGAGCATTTCTGGAATGGGGACTGGAAAAAGACCTTTTCCTTCCATTCAAGGAGCAGACCAGAAAAGTAAAAGAGGGCGACCGTTTCCCGGTTGCTTTGTATGTGGACAAGAGCGGGCGGCTCTGTGCGACGATGAAGGTATATCATTATCTGCGCACCGACAGCCCTTATCATAAGGATGACAGAGTGAGCGGCTGTCTGTATGAAATCAGCCGCCAGTTCGGCGCGTTTGTGGCAGTGGACAATCGATATTCCGCGCTGATTCCTCCGAAGGAAATGTACGGGGAATTAAAGGTCGGTGACCATGTGGAAGCCAGGGTTGTCCGGGTGCATGAGGACGGCAAGCTGGATTTGAGCGTGCGGGAAAAGGCGTACCTGCAGATCGAGACGGATGCAGAGAAGGTCATGAAGCTGATCGACAGCTTCGACGGCGTGCTTCCGTTTACCGACAAGGCTTCTCCGGAGGTCATTCGCAGGGAGCTTGCGATGAGCAAAAACGAGTTCAAGCGTGCGGTCGGCAACCTGCTGAAAAACGGCAGGATTGAGATCACAGAAAAAGCGATCCGCAGGATATAAGGCGGCGGGTACGCTCCGTGGGGGCGGAGAGTGACGAAGCTGATACAACGGGGATGCGTTTCAAAGGCGTTTCGTTGTGAGAAAAGAAGTGAGTAGAGGGTTATGAGAAGGTATTCAGTTCTGGGAATTTCCTTAATGGATGTTTCCGCAAGAGAGGGCCTGCGCAAAGCGGAGCATTTTTTGCAGACCGGGGCACTCAATACAACAAGCTATATTAACGCGCAGTCTCTGTCAATGGCGTCCAGGGACGAACAGGTCAAGGAGTATCTGGAAGAGACGGATCTGATGTTCTGCCTGGAGCCGGATATTTTGGAAGCAGCAGGAATCGCATCTCCCGGCAGGGTTCGGGAAATCGAGGACCGGATGTTCTTGCGGGAGTTTTTGAAAAGACTGGCAAGACAGCATGACAAGGTTTATCTGCTGGGCGACACGGATAAACAGGCGCAGGAGCTGCAGGAGATGCTTCTAAACGCGCAGGAAAATTTAAATATCGTGGATGTGCGCGGCTACGAGGAATTTGAGTATCAGCCTCAGCGACTGATGAACGCGATGAACGAAGCTGCGCCGAAGGTGATTTTTTCCCGGATGACATATCCGCTGGATCTGGAGCTGATGCACAGCGGCCGCAAATTTTTAAACGCGGAGCTTTGGGTGGCGTTGCCGGAGACGAAATTAAAAGAAAAGGTGAGAACGACGTTCTGGAGAAAGGTGCGGAAAAAGATTTTTCAGAAAAAAGTTAATGAATATAATCTGGAAAAGGCGGAGCAATAAGTACTTCGCCTTTTATAGTTCCAAACAAAAGAACGTCTGGAATTCTGCTGTTATAGGTTTTGCATAAATTTTTTGCGATTTCCTATAGCTTTTTTTGTGGTTTTCTTTTAGAATATAGGTTGGGCATAGTAAAAATCGCAGGAGACAGACTGGTTTTTTGTCGAAGAATGCGCGAAGTGAAGGAGACGGGGTTTATGATATCGAATCAGATTTTACAAAGTACGCTGGATGGCCTGAAGGCGATTGCCAGAGTCGAATTATGTGTGATTGATGTGGATGGAAAGACCGCTGCGACGACAGCAGACGGACTGGAAGAATATCTGCCGCAGGCGAGAGCCTTTGTGGATTCCCCTGCAGACAGCCAGGAGGTTCAGGGAAATCAGTTTTTTAAGATCTATGACGAGCAGCAGCTGGAATATATTCTGATTGTAGGCGGCGCCGGTGAAAATATTTATATGATCGGAAAGATGGCTGCATTCCAGATTCAGAACCTGCTTGTGGCGTATAAAGAGCGTTTCGATAAGGATAACTTTATCAAAAACCTGTTGCTGGATAACCTGCTTTTGGTGGACATTTACAGCAGGGCGAAGAAGCTCTATATTCCGGTGGATGCGCAGCGAGTTGTCCTGATTATCGAATGCAGCGCGGGACGGGAGGATAACATCCTGGAACAGATGCGTCCGGTATTTGGTAATAATAACCGGGATTTTATCACAGCAGTGGATGAGAATAACGTGATCATCGTGAAAGCGCTGACCGAAAACGATGAAATGAAGGAGATTGAGCATTACACTGCAAACCTGATAGAATGGCTGGAAACAGAGGGCTATTCCGAAAGCCGCATTTCCTACGGTACAATCGTACAGGAAATCAAAGAAGTGAGCCGTTCCTACAAAGAAGCCAAGATGGCAATGGACGTCGGCAAGATTTTCTTTGACGAGAGAAGAGTAATCGCATACAGCGAGCTGGGCATTGGCCGTCTGATCTATCAGCTTCCGATTCCGCTTTGTAAGATGTTTATCCGAGAGATTTTCGGTGGAAAGAGTCCGGACGATTTTGACGAGGAGACGCTGACGACCATCAGCAAATTCTTCGAGAACAGCTTAAACGTATCGGAAACGAGCCGTCAGCTGTTTATCCACAGAAATACGCTGGTATATCGTCTGGATAAGCTTCAGAAGTCTACCGGGCTGGATCTGCGCGTATTTGAGGATGCGATTACATTCAAGATCGCACTCATGGTTGTAAAGTACATGAAGTACATGGAATTTTTTGAATATTAGGATGGTGACAAGGTTTGGTACAAAACGATAAGAAAAAAAAGAAGAAGCGGGAAGGCTCAGATGCGGTCATCACGCTGGATCGCGTGAGCAAATCGTATTCGAGCGGCTCTCCGGCTTTGGATAATGTGAGCCTGACGATCAAAAAGGGGGAATTTGTTTTTATCGTAGGCGACAGCGGCTCAGGAAAATCGACCCTGATCAAGCTGCTTTTGCGGGAGCTGACGCCCACGAGCGGCCGTGTTATCGTAAATGGTGCCGATGTGGCGCGCTTAAAGCGCAGACAGGTGCCGAAATTCCGCAGAAATCTTGGAATCGTGTTCCAGGATTTCCGTCTGCTGAATGACAGAAACGTTTATGAAAACGTAGCGTTTGCACAGCGTGTTATCCAGATGCCGACGAAGCTGATGCGTAAAAATGTTCCGAACGCGCTGGCAGAGGTAGGTCTGGCAGGCAAATACAAAGCGAAGACCAAACAGCTCTCCGGCGGTGAACAGCAGAGAGTTGCACTGGCGAGGGCGCTGGTAAATGAACCGCCGATTCTTCTGGCAGATGAACCGACAGGAAACCTCGATCCGAAGAATTCCTGGGAAATCATGAAGCTGCTGGAACGCATCAACGAAGAAAGAGGCACGACGATTCTGGTCGTTACGCACAACCGTGAAATTGTAAATGAAATGAAGAAACGCGTAATTACGATGAAGAAGGGTGTCGTTATCAGCGACGAAGAAAAAGGCGGTTATATCGATGAGGATTAGTACATTTTTTTATACGTTGAAACAGGGCGTAATCAATATTTTCCGGAACAAGCTGTTTTCCCTTGCTTCCATTGCGACGATTTCTGCCTGTCTGTTTTTGTTCGGACTTTTTTATGCGGTCATTTTAAACTTCCAGAACGTCGTGCACACGGCGGAAGAGGACGTTTCTGTTACCGTATTTTTTAAGGACGGGACGACCCAGGAAGAAATGGAACAGATCGGCGCGCAGATCCGGGCGCGCGACGAGGTGTCCGAGGCGAAGTTTATTTCTGCAGATGAAGCGTGGGCAGAGTGGGCTCCCGAAAATATCGGAGAAGATTACAACGAGATCTATACCGAGAACCCGCTGGAGGGCATGGATAACTACGAAATTTATATGAACGATGTTTCGAAGCAGGAAAGCCTGGTAAGCTGGCTGGAATCCATCCCGCAGGTGGAGAGAGTACGGTATTCCGAGGTAGCGGCGACGACGCTGACCGGCGTGAATGCGCTCGTGGCATACACTTCGGTCGGCATTATTGCAATTTTGCTGGCAGTTTCCGTATTCCTGATTAACAACACGGTTATGATCGGTATTTCTGTTCGCAAGTCAGAGATTGAAATTATGAAATACATCGGTGCGACGGACTTTTTCGTACGTTCCCCGTTTGTAATAGAAGGTATTCTGATCGGATTGATCGGTTCGTTGCTCCCGCTCGGTCTGATCTATGTCCTTTATAAAAAGGTCATTGATTATGTCATGATAGAGTTCCCGTCGCTTTCCGGGCTGATGCAGTTTTTGCCGGTTTCGGAGATTTATCGGACGCTTCTTCCGGTTTGTCTGGGACTTGGCGCAGGAATCGGTTTCCTGGGAAGCTTTATAACAGTGCGCAAGCATCTTCGCGTATGATGAGGAAGACAGCATGAGAATTGGGAAAAAAAGAATCACAGCCTGCCTTTTATCGGCAGCGCTGCTTCTTTTTACATCGATGATTCCTGTTCAGGCATCCACTGCACTTGAGGAGAGCATCAAGCAGAAGCAGCAGGCGATCAGCGACGCGCAGTCGGAGAAAAAGAAGATCCAGTCCAACATTTCCGATATTAAGTCGATGGTAAGCCAGCTGCAGAAGTCGAAGAAGGATCTGGAAACATATGTGGCGCAGCTGGACGGTCAGCTGGATGATCTGGAAAATAAGATCGAAGATCTGGAAGAAGAGATCACAGCCAAAAAAACGGAAATTGAAGAAACGAAAGCGGATATTGAACAGGCGCAGGCGGTTGCAGATCAGCAGTATGAGGATATGAAAACCCGGCTGCGCTATCTGTATCGAAACAGCAAGGGCAACGGATACCTCGAGCTTTTGGTGAATGCAGGCTCATTTGCAGATATGTTAAACCAGGCAGGTTATGTGGAACAGCTAAGCAGCTACGACAGCCGCAAGCTGGAAGAGTACCGTCAGAGCGTGGAATATCTGGAGCTGTGTAAGCAGACACTGGAAGAGGAAGAAGACGTTTTAAACACCGCACAGGCGAGCCTGGAAAAAGAGCAGCAGGCGGTCAATACGCTGATTTCCGAGAAAGAGCAGCAGATTGTGGCATATCAGGGTGATATCAGCAATAAGGAGGCTGCAATCAAGGAATACGAGGCGGATATTTCGGCACAGAATGCGACGATCGCTGCTCTGGAAAAGGCAGTTGCGGCGGATAAGGCAAAGCTCGAAGAGGAAAACCGCTTAAAATATGACGGCGGTATGTTCCAGATGCCGTGTCCGGGCTATACCAGGATTTCGGATGATTACGGCAACCGGATGCATCCGACGTTGAAGGTTCAGAAATTCCATAACGGCGTGGATTTTGCGGCACCGAGCGGAACGGCGATTCTGGCGGCATACAGTGGAAACGTAGTAGCGGCGTCTTACAACAGTTCGATGGGCAATTATGTCATGATCGACCACGGCGATGGATTGTATACAATTTATATGCACGCGTCGAAGCTATATGTTTCAACGGGACAGTCCGTGAGTAAGGGTGCGACAATCGCGGCGGTCGGCTCGACCGGACGCTCGACGGGACCGCATCTGCACTTTTCTGTGAGAAGCAACGGCAGCTACGTCAGCCCGTGGAACTATTTGAAATGAGCCGAGGGAACGGCGAACATAAAATGAATGAAATAGCATCAATATGGAGAAGACATCAATGGAGAATAAGAGAGTTTTTGCAGGCGGCCTGATTGCCGGAGCAGTCCTGACCCTTGCAGTTGGTGGATGCGCATTTGTCGGCGTGACCCTGTATCAGGGAACAAAGAACGGTAGCTCCCTGGAAGAGGTCGGCAACAAGACGACGATGGAAAAGGTCAATGTGCTGGAAGGAATGATCGACGATTATTATCTCGAGGACGTCAGCGCAGAAGATTTGGAGCAGGGGGTATACAAAGGTCTTCTGGATGCATTGGGCGATCCGTATTCCGTTTATTATACAGCGGATGAGCTGGAAACGCTGCAGGAAAAGACGCAGGGCATCTACTACGGAATCGGCGCAAGGGTTTCGTTGGATACCGAAACGCAGCTTCCGAAGATTGCAAGCGTAATTTCAGGAACGCCGGCGGAGGAAGCCGGACTGATGGCAAACGACCTTTTGTATAAGGCGGATGACACGGAGCTGCAGGGAATGGATCTTTCTTCCGCAGTCGCGTTGATCCGGGGTGAGGAAGGCACAACCGTGCACCTGACGGTGATCCGCAGCGGCGAGAGCAATTATCTGGAATTTGATGTGGTTCGCCGTAAGCTCGCAAACGAAACGGTTACGTCAAAGATGCTGGATGACAGCATGGCTTACATCCAGATTCAGGAGTTCGACGATGTGACGCTGGATCAGTTTACGGAAGCCCTGGACAATGCCCGTTCTGAAGGCATGGAAGGTCTGATTATCGATCTGAGAGGAAATCCGGGCGGAAACCTTTCGACGGTATGTGATATCTGCCGGGAGCTGCTCCCGAAAGGACTGATTGTATACACGGAGGATAAATACGGAAACCGGGAAGAATACTCCTGCGATGGTACGAATCCGTTAGAGGTCCCGCTCGTTGTCCTCGTAGACGGAAACAGCGCTTCCGCTTCGGAGATTATGTCCGGCGCAGTAAAGGATTACGGAATCGGAACTCTGGTTGGAACGACGACTTACGGAAAAGGCATTGTACAGCGGATTATGCAGCTTACCGATAATTCCGCAGTGAAGCTTACAGTCAGCAAGTATTACACGCCGAAGGGCAACAACATCCATAAGATTGGTATTGAACCGGATGTGGAGGTTGAATTTGATGCTCAGGCATATGTGGAAGACGGTACGGACAATCAGCTGAATAAAGCGATGGAAGTGCTTCGGGAAAAGATGGCAGAATAAAGAAAAATGGTAACTGTTCAGTACCCTCACAGTTACAAAAAAAGATACCCGTCGGAATCGGCTCACAGGGGAACCTCGATTCCGACGGGTATTTTTTTCATTTCATAGGAAAATGCGTCCTATGAAATAAAAACGCTCCGCGCGGATCGCACTGCGGCGGAATGGTAGAATGTCGCTTACGCGACCCGCCGCAGGCGGAGAATCCTGCTTCGCAGGATTCTTTTTCAGCAGCTGTTTTATGCAGCCTTTTCAGAATTCCTGGACGCTGCGAAGTAGGAACGCAGGGAGTTGATTACGATGGTCAGTCCAAGGACGATCAGCAGGATTGCAATGATCAGCTGCAGTCCTTCTACCAGGAAGGTAGCAGAGCCTGCCGCATACGCTTTTGCCAAAGCGATTGTGCGCTGTACCAGTGCGGTGCCGGTTACGCAAAGCATGATTACCAGCGGAGGGAACAGCATCTTGTTGCTGCGGCCTGTAACCTTCAGGAATACGCACAGCGTTACAAGTACCAGGGCGGAGAGCAGCTGATTCGCAGAACCGAACAGCGGCCAGATGTTTGCATAGCCGATACGGGTCAGAACGAAGCCGCACAGCAGGGTTAAAACGGTGGAGAAGTATTTGTTGCACAGAACCTTTCTCCATAACGGAGCAGAAGCCATATCATCAACAGAGAACAGCTCCTGGAAGCTCATACGACCGATTCTTGCAACTGCATCCAGGCTGGTCAGTGCAAGTGCGGATACACACATGGTCATGAAGCACTGGGCAACATAAAGCGGGATACCGAACATTTCCAGGAAGCCTGCAACGCCGTTGGAGAATACCTGGAACGGGGTGCCTGCAGCCGGTGTGCCGTCAGCAGATGCAGCAGCACCTGCAACGCAGAGAGCGACAACGGCCAGAAGGCTTTCAAGAACCATTGCGCCGTAACCAACCTTGAGCATATCCTTTTCATTTGCGATTGTCTTGGAAGAAGTGTCGGAGGATACCAGGCTGTGGAAGCCGGAGATCGCACCGCAGGCAACGGTTACGAACAGGATCGGGAACATGTTTCCGAGCTTTTCATTTGTAAATCCTGTATAAACAGGCAGGTTCATGGTCGGATGTGCAACGAGCAGTCCGAGAACAGCGCCGACGATCATGCCAATGAACATGTAAGTGGTCATCATATCACGGGGCTGTTTGAGCAGCCAGATCGGAAGAACTGCTGCAAAGAAGATATAAACAAAGGTAATGTAAGTCCAGGTATCTTTTCCGGCGGTGATCGGAAGAGCCATACCGATTGCCAGAGCTGCTACGGTGCAGACAAGACCTACAACGGTTGCTTTCCAGCCGGAAAGGTTGAATTTCTTCTGCAGTACGCCAAATACCATAGCGAATAAGATAAAAAGCAGGGAAATGGTACCGGCAGCACCATTCGGTCTGGCAGCCTCGGAAAGCTGTACCTGTCCGTCAACGGTTGTAAATGCGTTGAAGGTTCCGGCTACCATATCGGCGAATGCTGCGATAACCAGCAGGGTGAATAGCCAGCAAAACAGCAGGAAAAGCTTTCTGCCGAGTTTACCGATGTACTTTTCGATCAGCAGACCGATGGATTTGCCGTCGTTTTTGACGCTGGCATACAAAGCACCGAAGTCAGTAACAGCACCGAAGAAGATGCCGCCAAGAAGTACCCACAGAAGAACCGGGAGCCAGCCGAATGCAGCGGCCTGAATTGCGCCGGTGACAGGGCCTGCGCCTGCGATGGATGAAAACTGGTGACAGAAGACGGTAAAGCCTTTTGTCGGAACGTAGTCCTGCCCGTCCTCGTGGGCCTGGGCAGGTGTTTTGGCAGCAGGGTCGATGCCCCATTTGTTTGCGAGCCAGCGGCCATACAGCAGATAAGCGGCTGCAAGGCATACGGCTGCGATTAAAACGATTGCAAGTGTGTTCATGAGATAGGTTCCTCTCTTTCGTTAGAATGCTCAACATGGCAGTGCATGGGCGACCTGCCCGGAGTTTTTCTGCAGGGGGATAGAATTTGTTCGGGCGCGGTGAATATCGGACAGCCCGAATTCGTTTTCCTGTCGCTGCAACAAAAAAAGCCTTCGTCTTTATCCCTTTCGGGGAATAGAAGACGAAGGCATATAAACTCCGCGTTACCACTTCTTTTGCTGCAAAAAGCAGCCTCTCGGTCACAGCTCCCGGCATTTGATCCGGTCAATGTGCTCCCCTGTAACGGAGGGACTCCGGTTCTGACTACTGGAAAAACGTTCACCAGAACTGCTGACAGGCGAGGGCATTTGGAACCTGTTGCCACCTTCCATCAATGGCGGCTCTCTGGAAACAGATTAACTCTAAATGTCATGTCCTGCTCACTGCATTTGCATGTTGAATTGTTGCCATTCTAGTTCCGGGGAAAAAAAATGTCAATGCGTAATCTGGAATTTTGGAAGTTTGTATAGGAAGAAAATGTTTTAGTTCTAAAATTTGTATAAAATTTTAGCGATGCAAAGCGCTAGTACGGTACCACGGGATACTGATAGCAGAAGAGAATGGGTTCCTGAGTACGGCACATGAAAAATAAAAACTTTTGCAAAAAGAATTTTGAAACAAAACAAGCGGCTTCCGAATCCTCGGAAACCGCTTGTTTACTGGCTTTTTAGAAGAGCGACAGACGGGGCTCGAACCCGCGACCTCCACCTTGGCAAGGTGGCGTACTACCAACTGTACTACTGTCGCATTTTATCTCTCACTGATGTATCTCAGCGACGAAATTTATAATAACACAGCTTCTTACGTTTGGCAAGCTTTTTCGTAAAAAAATTTCAAATTTATTTTTAGAAAAATAGAATGGCAAAATTGGAATGTTTTCGTTCCAATATCCTGTCGGAAAATTTGTAAACTAAAAATTGGAACGGTTTTATTCCAGTATTTCAGACGGGAGCCGCAATCTATGTCTACCAAACTATCTCAGGATGTCTCGATCGGGGAGAATCTGCGCATTTTGCGAAAACGTGCCGGATATTCACAGGAACGGGCTGCAGCACAGCTGGAGCTGATGGGAATCTCCATGAGCCGTGAAATTATTTCGCAGATGGAATCCGGACATCATAATATTCGCATCAGTGTATTACTTGCCTTCAAACAGGTCTATGAGGTGGACTCGTTTGATGACTTTTTCGTGCAACAGGAAAAAGGCGGTGACCGATGAAATTAAAGCAGGAGCCAATTGGAATCGGTCAGAATCTCAGAAAACTCCGGCAGGACGCCGGTTACAGCCAGTCACAGGTGGCGGCGCTTCTCTGTGAGCGGGGTGTGTACATGACAACTGACATTTATAAAAAGATCGAGCAGAACAAATACAACATCCGCATCAGCGAGCTGAATGCGTTGAAAGAGCTGTATCAGGTTGGGTATGGGGAACTGTTTCAAACGGATTCCTGAAAATTTGGAAGCTGTGTATTTGGTTTTCAGGATGTTTTTAGAAAATGTTTGTCTTAACGTCAAAAAAATGCCGCTCAGTCCTCGAATTTACGGACTGAGCGGCAATTCCTTATCCAATTTAATTTTCCATCATTTTCCGGTTATATTGTCTGCGCTGAAGCGATTCTGTATTTCTGTGTTTCTGACGCGGCTGGCAAGCGGAATATTTTGCGGTTGTTTTTGCGGCAGCGGAGAGGGGATCGGAAGCACCGGATGCAATCTGGGGATCGGAGAGACAGATTGCCGGATTATCGAACTTTTCGAGCGTCCCCTTTTTGGAAAATGCGGCGCATACGGTTTGCCAGCCGGATAAGAACCGTACATACATCCTTCCGCTGATTCGGTCTTGCGGAGTGTCAGCCAGTGAAAAGTCTGCTAACACCAGTAAAAGGAAAATTGCAGCTGCCATCATCATCATCGATTCCATCATACGCTCACCCTCTTTTCTTTTGTACCTCGCTGATATTTCCGAGGCATAAGATTTTTCGCCCACACAGGAGCAAGCTCATGTGGGCATAGACCTTTTGACCCTGGCAATATATTGTCTGACTATATTATAATATCTTCTATATTTTCAGTCAATTTATTTTCAAACATTCTTTCGAAAGATTCAGTTCTTCGCAGTTGTATACCGGAAAAATGGCGTAAAGTATGCTATTTGTCCCAAAAATCTGTTGCAATCGTAATTTCGATGATGCTATGATATAAATCGGATGTTTTTTGGAAAGAAGGATGGCATGTGCGCTGTGCGAAAGGCTCAGCTTCGATGGCAGGACGCGACTTTTTCGGTGCCGCATGTTTCAGTCCGTTGCAGCAGGCCGCAGCCGGATGGGTGCAAAGAGGAGTATTGTGAAAGAAAACAAAAACGGGAGGCAGAACAGTCAGAACGCAGAAAAGAGGAGCCGGAAAAGAAAAAATCCGAAGGCAGTCAGACAACTGACAGCGATTTATGTTGCGCTGGTGCTTGTAGCGGCGGGCGCGATCGGTGGAGGGGTATTCTGGGCGGTGCATTCGACGAGGGTAACAGAAGAGCTGATTGCGGAAAACACGCAGGAATCGACGACGGAAGAGGAAAGCACAGTTCCTGCTGCTATAGAAGAAACAGAAGAGACGCAGGAGACGGAACCCGAAACAGAAACGGAGACAGAGACGGAAACCGAAATGCTTGTCGAGCTGACAGAGGACAATATCGACGGCTATGTAAAAGTGGAATCCTGCAAAATTGCGCAGGGGACAGGAACCTTTTCGGTAAAGGCGTCGGTGGAGGAAAAGCCGGCGAGCGATGACGATAATTTTTATCTGCTCAAAATGAACATGTACGATACTGAGCTGGATGCCGGGGCAGAGCCGATCGCGTCCGTGCCGAAGGACAAGGAATTTTCCCTGACGGCAAATGTCAACGAAAATCAGGTGGATTCCAGGCTGATGTCGAAATTCGTCGTAGCGGTAAAATTAAAGGATGCGTATGTTCCGCTCTGTGATCCCTGCTATATGACAAACCCGGAGGTACTTGCGTCCTATCAGGCGGCATATCCGCAGCGTTCTTCGATTAAAGGGATTTTAGTAGATCCGCTTCGGGTAGATGAGCTGGATGAGCTGCATGTCAACCATGCGGCGTACAATATTCCGGTCGGAAATATTCTCGGGGAGACGACAAACGGCTTGTTCCCTACGGTTTATTATACATACGACGGCAGAACCTATGCGTTTAACGGTCAGCGGATTGCGGAATATGATTCTATTTTTTCCAGGCTGACGGCAAAGGGAATTACGATTTCTGCGATTCTGTTAAATAATAAGAGCAGCGCGTATCCGGAGCTCACCCATCCGCTTTCCCGGGGCGGCTCTGCTAATTATTATGCGTTCAATGCGGCGGAAGCAGATGGCGTGGAGACGCTTGCAGCGGTCGGCGCGTTTCTGGCGCAGAGATACCGGGATAATGACCACGGGATTGTCATGAACTGGATTGTCGGCAACGAGGTCAACGTCCGTTCTGATTGGAATTATATGCAGTACGTCGATCTGGATACCTATGCGAGAGAATACGCGAACGCGGTGCGCGTTTTTTACAACAGCATCAAGAGTATGAACGCGAATGCGAGAGTCTATGTTTCGATGGATCAGCAGTGGAATCGGGATCTGTCGTCGAAGAACAGCTATGACGTGCGTGATCTGCTGGTTTCGATGAACCAGGTGATTTCCTCCGAGGGAAATATCGACTGGGGACTTGCAGATCACCCCTATGCGTATCCGCTGACGAATACGACGTTCTGGAATTCGTCCGGCAAGATTCAGAAGCTGATTACCAATTCGGAAAATACGTCGATCGTGACAATGCAGAATATCAATGTCATTACGAACTTTTTGCAGAAGGAAGAAATGCTGACGGCGGACGGCGAAGTGCGCCCGGTGATTCTGAGCGAGCTGGGATATTCCTCTTCCCAGGGAGAAATCAATCAGGCGGCGGCATTTGCCTATGCCTACTATGCAGCAGAGAACAATCCTTATATCAATGCGATCCTTTTGTCCAGACAGACGGATGCGGGAGAAGAGATTGCACAGGGACTTGCACTGGGACTGTCCACTCAGGGCGGACAGCATAAATATATTTACGAGGTTTACAAAAATATCGATCAGGTAAATTCCAACAGCTATACAGAGTTTGCAAAATCCGTCATCGGGATTACGAACTGGAGTGAAGTGATCCAGCCGGCGAACTAAAAGGTGCGGCGCGTTTAGAGATTTTCCAAAATCCGGATATCCACAGCGGTATAATAAAATTCACGGTCAGGTGCGTCACCTGCAGTCAGATAATCAAACAGCAGCTGGATGGGTTTTGAGCCCTGAATGGCAGGCTGCTGGCAGATCACAGCAGAAATAATGTGCTGTTCCATCAGCTCTTTTGTAGCAGGAATTTTGTCATAAGCAAGAATATGGATGTCGGTGCGGTTTAGGGAAAGAACCGCGCGGCAGCCTCCATAAACACCGGCAGCGGTAAAGTAGAGGGCGTTGATATCTGGATGTGCAGACAGCAGCGCTCTTGTTTTATCGTAGCTTTCAAAATCATCATCGCTGTTTTCAATCTCGGCGATGACCCGGATGCGCGGATAGCAGGCAGAGATCCGGTCGCAGAAACCGGCAATCCGGTCGGTATGGCAGAGTACCTGGGAGGAACCGGTGACGATACCGGCGCGCACTTCCCCGGAGGTCATGAGATTCATCAGACCGGCAGCAGTCTGCCCGCAGCGGTAAAAGTCGCTGCCGACAAAGGCGAGACGGCTGGAATTGCGGATATCCGTGTTGGTGGTGATGACGGGAATCTGGCGGCTCTGCAGCTGATCGATTTTGTTCGCGACGGCAGTGTCGTTAAAAGGGCTGATCACGAGTCCATCAATGCCTTCTGTCTCCAGCTCGGCGATAGCCTGCAGCTGCTCCTGCGCAGAAAACCCGGTCTTTTTTTTGAGAACGGAGCAGTTGTAGCTGTTTAATTCTTCTTCTTTGGAAAGAACGCTGTTCCATACTTCATCAAAAAACGGATTTCCGGTGTCGAATAAAACGACGCCGATCCGGACCATCTTTCGCTGTGCGGCGAGGGCGATCCCGGCGCGGTTTGGCTTGTAGTCCAGTTTTTTTGCAATATCATTGACCAGAGCGGCGGTGGCTGCGTTGACGGAGCCGCGATGATTGAGCACGCGGTCGACCGTGCCGCGGGACACCCCCGCCAGTTCTGCGATTTCCCGAATGGTTGCCATAGTTACCTCTTTTTATTTCTGTAACGGTTTATTCGCGCCGTTTGCAATACAATAGAATGCACGCCCTGCGAGCATTCTATTGTCATGAACCATATCTTCGATGCCTTCTGGTGCTGTGCAGCTCCTTTTGGCACATGAAATGGCGCTTTTGTCTCTGCTTTTAGCGTAGCATGATGAAAATGGAAAGTCAACGAATCGCAGCATGGTTTGCGTGCCCGTGCACAAAAATGGGAAAATGCACAAATTGGAAATGCAGGCGTGCGAAGGAAACGGCATGGTTTTGGTGAAAATTCTGAAAATAAATTGGGGTCTTGATTTTTTATGGTCTAAAATCTATGATAAAGGCATGGTGAAAGAACGACAGGGAAAGTGTGTCATGATTTTATATCACGATCCCTTGTGTGTGCTTGCGTGCACGGGCACGCAAAACAGAATAAAGGAGTAGAGTATGTATTACATTGGAATCGACCTGGGGACTTCCGCAGTGAAGCTGCTTTTGATGGAAGGAAACGGGAAAATTGTAAGAGTTACCTCAAGGGAGTATCCGCTGTACTTCCCGCATCCGGGCTGGTCGCAGCAAAACCCGGAAGACTGGTACGAGCAGTCCATGGACGGGCTTTGTGAGCTGCTGGATGGAATCGACAAGAGCCAGGTGGCGGGCATCAGCTTCGGCGGTCAGATGCATGGATTGGTTGTGCTGGATGAAAACGATCAGGTCATCCGTCCCGCGATTCTCTGGAACGATGGCAGAACCTTCCGGGAAAACGACTATCTGAATCAGGTGATCGGCAAGGAGAAGCTTTCCGAATATACGGCAAACATCTCCTTCACCGGATTTACCGCGCCGAAGATTTTGTGGATGAAAAACAACGAGCCGGAGAACTTTGCACGGATCAAAAAGATCATGCTGCCGAAGGATTACCTGGCATATCGTCTGACCGGCGTACATTGCACGGATGTATCGGACGCTTCCGGCATGCTGTTATTCGATGTGAAGAACCGCTGCTGGTCGGAAGAAATGTGTGAGATCTGCGGCGTTCATAAGGAACAGCTTGCAAAGGTCTATGAAAGCTATGAGACAGTCGGCACGCTGCTCCCCGAAATCGCACAGAAACTCGGTTTGCCGGAAACCGTAAAGGTAGCAGCAGGTGCAGGGGATAACGCGGCGGCAGCAGTGGGAACCGGAACAGTTGGAAACGGTCAGTGCAATATTTCTCTCGGAACGAGCGGAACGATCTTTATTTCCTCCGATCAGTTTGCAGTGGATAAAAATAATGCGCTGCATGCCTTTGCCCATGCGGATGGACATTACCATCTGATGGGCTGCATGCTGAGCGCGGCGTCCTGCAATAAGTGGTGGATGGACGAGATCATCGGCACGAAGGATTATGGGACAGAGCAGGCGGCGATCACGAAGCTTGGCGAAAATCACGTTTACTTCCTGCCGTATTTGATGGGTGAGCGTTCTCCGCATAATGATCCGGATGCGAGAGGCGCCTTTATTGGAATGACGATGGATACGAGCCGCGCGGACATGACGCAGGCGGTGCTTGAAGGCGTTGCCTTTGCCCTGAGGGATTCCTTTGAAATTGCAAAATCCCTCGGCATCCAAATCGACCGGACGAAGATTTGCGGCGGCGGTGCAAAGAGCCTTCTCTGGAAAAAGATTATTGCCAATGTGTTGAATGTGAAAGTGGACGTGCCGGAAACCGAAGAGGGACCCGGTTACGGAGCGGCGATTTTAGCGGCGGTTGCCTGTAGCGAGTACGCATCTGTGGAGGAAGCAGCACAAAAGCTTTTAAAAGTCGTGGACACGGTGGAGCCGGATGCAGAGCTTGCAGCGAAATACGAAGAACGTTACGCGCAGTTTAAACAGATTTATCCGACGGTGAAGGAGCTGTTCGGAAAATTGAAGTGAGACACAGAAAGGAGATACGATCATGCAGATTTATGAAGTGACAGACCCTCTTTTTAAAGAGTATGGCAAAATCATCGACAGCGTGGAGCTGACAGAGCTGCTGGCAGAGATGAAGCACACGCCGGTGCCGGAGGACGTGGTATATGTGGCTTCCGAGCCGAAGCTGGAAGCGCTTGCGGTCATGAAAGAGCTGACGGACAAAACCTATGGAGAGCTTCCGATCCAGATCGGCTATTGCAACGGTCATAACCGGAAATTAAACGCGCTGGAATACCACAGAAGCTCTGAGGTGGATGTAGCGGCAACAGAGCTGGTGCTGATGCTGGGAAAACAGCAGGACATCACAGAGGAGTTTACTTATGACACCTCGAAAGTCAAAGCATTCCGGGTTCCTGCAGGGACGGCGGTAGAGCTGTATGCGACGACTTTACACTATGCACCCTGCCATACAGAAAAAGACGGATTCCAGTGTACAATTGTACTTCCGAAAGGAACGAACCTCGATCTGGAAAAAGACCATCAGGGCGGTGAAGACGGTCATCTGACTGCCAAAAACAAATGGCTGCTGGGACATCCCGAAGGCGGTCTGCCGGAAGGAAGCCCGATGGGACTGATCGGTGAAAACCTTTCCCTGGATTAAAAATTACAGGCAAAACAGTTCCTGTATATATAGTTTCAGACGTTGCACCTGACATAAAAATGGAGGATTTTATCATGAAAAATTTACCTAAAGTGAAAATCGGTATTGTAGCAGTCAGCCGGGACTGTTTCCCGGAATCTCTGTCTGTCAACAGAAGAAAGGCTCTGGTAGAGGCTTACAAGGCAAATTATGACGTTGCGGATATTTATGAATGTCCGGTCTGTATTGTAGAGAGCGAGATCCATATGGTACAGGCTCTGGAGGATATCAAGCAGGCAGGCTGCAACGCGCTGTGCGTATATCTGGGCAACTTCGGCCCGGAAATTGCAGAAACCCTGCTGGCAAAGCATTTTGACGGTCCTGTCATGTTCGTGGCTGCAGCAGAAGAATCTCAGAATGATCTGGTTGGCGGCAGAGGTGACGCATACTGCGGTATGTTAAATGCAAGCTACAACTTAAAGCTTCGCAATGTAAAGGCATATATTCCGGAATATCCCGTTGGAACCGCAGCAGAATGTGCGGATATGATCCATGATTTTGTTCCGATCGCAAGAGCGATCATCGGTTTAAAGAGCCTGAAGATCATCAGCTTTGGTCCCAGACCGTTAAATTTCCTGGCTTGCAACGCACCGATTCAGCAGCTCTACAACCTGGGCGTTGAAATCGAAGAAAACTCCGAACTGGATCTGTTCGAAGCGTTCAACAAGCACGCCGGGGATGAAAGAATCCCTGCAAAGGTAAAAGAGATGGAGGAAGAGCTGGGTGAGGGCAACAAAAAGCCTGAAATTCTGGAAAAGCTTGCGCAGTATGAGCTGACCCTGCTCGACTGGGTAGAGGCACATAAGGGCTACCGCGAATACGTTGCAATTGCCGGTAAGTGCTGGCCTGCATTCCAGACACAGTTCGGCTTCGTTCCCTGCTATGTCAACAGCCGTCTGACCGGTATGGGCATTCCGGTATCCTGCGAAGTGGATATTTACGGCTGTTTAAGCGAGTTTATCGGAACCGCAGTCAGCGACGATGTTGTAACCTTACTGGATATCAACAACAGCGTGCCCGACGATATGTATGAAGAATCGATCAAAGGCAAATTTGATTACACTCATAAGGATACCTTCATGGGCTTCCACTGCGGCAATACCTGCTCCAGAAAGCTGGCATTCTGCAGCATGAAGAATCAGATGATCATGGCGAGATCCCTTCCGGTTGAAGTGACAAACGGCACTCTGGAAGGAGATATTATCCCCGGTGATATCACCTTTTACCGCCTGCAGTCCACCGCGGACAACAAGCTGCGGGCTTACATCGCACAGGGCGAGGTTCTGCCGGTTGCTTCTCATTCCTTTGGTTCCATCGGCGTATTCGCAATTCCGGAAATGGGACGCTTCTACCGCCATGTGCTGATCGAGAAGAACTTCCCGCACCACGGCGCAGTTGCCTTTGGTCATTACGGCAAAGCACTGTACGAGGTATTCAAATATATCGGTGTTCCGGTAGAGGACTTAAACTTCAATCAGCCCAAGGGCATGATGTATCCGACAGAGAATCCGTTCGCATAAAGCATATGGGAAAGGGCAAGAAAGATTGAAAAATAAAATTTTTCAATCGCGAGATTTGTGTCTGCGCGCACTTGACACAAACTCGACATGCGCAAAAAGCGTGCGCAGAAATGAGCGGAAAAAATGAGTAAATACAGGGAAAAGGCAGCAGCCCTGGCTGCACAGATGAATCTGGAAGAAAAAGTAGGACAGACGCTTTACACCGCTCCGGCGGTGGAGCGCCTTGGCATTGTGTCCTATAACTGGTGGAATGAGGCGCTGCACGGTGTAGCAAGAGCGGGCACGGCGACGGTATTTCCGCAGGCAATCGGCATGGCGGCGACATTTGATGAGGAGCTGTTAAAGCAGGTCGGCGATGTGATCGCGACCGAGGCACGTGCAAAATATAATGCACAGCAGAAAGCGGGCGACCACGATATTTACAAAGGATTGACGTTCTGGGCACCGAATGTGAATCTGTTCCGCGATCCCCGCTGGGGCAGAGGACAGGAAACCTACGGAGAAGATCCATATCTGACTTCCCGTCTGGCGGTCGGCTTTATTAAAGGTCTGCAGGGCGAAGACCCGGATCATTTAAAGGCTGCGGCGTGCGCGAAGCATTTTGCGGTGCATTCCGGACCGGAGGGCATCCGACATGAGTTCAACGCAGTCGTATCGAAGCAGGATCTGTATGAAACCTATCTGCCGGCATTCAAGGCATGTGTGCAGGAAGCGAAGGTAGAAGCCGTGATGGGCGCCTATAACCGGACAAATGGCGAGCCCTGCTGCGGAAGCAAGACACTTTTGCAGGATATCCTGAGAAAAGAGTGGGGATTTAAGGGTCACGTTGTCAGTGACTGCGGCGCGATTGCGGATTTCCACGAAAACCATAAAATTACCAAGACGCCGCTGGAATCCGCGACGATGGCGATGAACAATGGCTGTGACTTAAACTGCGGCTGCGTTTTCCCGAATTTGAGAGATGCGGTGCGCGGCGGTTATGTGGATGAGGCGCGTCTGGATGAAGCGGTGACGAACCTGATGGAATGCCGGATGAAGCTGGGAATCCTTGGCGATGAGAGACAGGAAGAACTGGATAAAATCGGTTACGATCAGGTAGATCTTGCTTCCAGCAAGGCACTGAACCAGACCGTTTCCAGAAAAAGCCTTGTCCTTCTGAAAAATGAGGACAATTTCCTTCCTCTTGACAAGAGCAAACTTCATACGATCGGCGTGATCGGTCCGAATGCGGATTCCAGAAAAGCGCTGGTGGGCAACTATGAAGGAACTGCATCCCGCTATATCACAGTGCTGGAAGGCATTGAGGATTATGTCGGGGATGATGTAAAGGTTTATTATTCCGAAGCCTGCGACCTCTGGAAGGACAGAACCAGTGGACTGGCACAGGCGGACGACCGGATTTCCGAAGCAAAAGCGGTCTGCGAGGTCAGCGATGTGATTATTGCGGTGATGGGACTGGATTCCAGCATCGAGGGAGAGCAGGGGGACGCCGGCAACGAATTTGCAAGCGGCGATAAAAAAGACCTGCTGTTCCCCGGTCTGCAGCGTGAGGTGCTTGAGGTCGCATATAGCAGCGGAAAGCCCGTGATCCTGGTATCCATGACCGGCTCTGCAATGGCGCTGGAATGGGAGGATGCGCACTGCAAGGCAATTCTGCAGGCATGGTATCCCGGCGCGGCAGGCGGAAAAGCTGTCGCAGAGGCGATTTTCGGAGAATACAGCCCGGAGGGCAAGCTGCCGGTAACGTTCTACCGCACCTCTGAGGAGCTGCCGGAATTCACTGACTATGCGATGAAGGGACGCACCTACCGCTACATGGAAAAGGAAGCGCTTTATCCCTTCGGCTTCGGACTTTCTTATACCTCCTTTGAACAGGGAAAGACGAGCGCAGACCGTATGGAAATCGAGGCAGGCGGACAGCTTCGAATCAAAACTTCCGTAAAGAATACCGGAAAATTTGCAGGTGGACAGACCATTCAGGTTTATGTCAAAGCGCTTCGGGACAATACACCGAACGCACAGCTCAAGGGCTTGAAGAAGCTTTCCCTGCAGCCCGGCGAGGCAAAAGAAGTGGAAATCGTGCTGGCTGACAAGGCGTTTGCCCTGTACGACGAGGACGCACACTTTATGCTGGAAGAAGGAGATTACGAGGTTTTCGTCGGCATGCAGCAGCCGGATCGCAGAAGCAGCGAGCTGACCGGACAGACCTGCAGTGTTCTGAAGGTACACTGCAGCGAGACAAAGGAGCTGTAAGGCAGCAATACGAACAAAAACAATAGAATGCACGCTCTGCGAGCATTCTATTGTCATGAACTACAGGACGCCCTGCACTGCAGGACGTCCTGTTTTGGATACAGAAAAAGAAATTTGCCTGACAGCCGGCAAAGCAGTGTCTTTTGGTTGTAATCGTGCGGACGAACAGGTACAATAGAGGGACAGCTAAAGGAAAGAGCAACAGAAGAAAGGAGCGCTGTATGAAGCGAAATATAAGCCGTAAGGCGGAAGAAGCTTATCTGGCGGAAACTCTGAGGGTCGTGCGTGACAACGTGCGGGAATATGGACAGGAAGTTGCTAAGATGCAGGAGGATATCGATGAAATGCTGGAGCATTATCATGATAACGATGCGGAAGTCCTGACGATCCTGAACAATACCGTAACCATGCACACCCATATGAAGCGGGCACTGGAGCGCAATGAAAAGGCGCTGAAAAAGCCCTACTTCGGGCGAATTGTTTTTCATGACGAGGCATTAAATAAAGAAGAATCCCTCTATATCGGACGGGGCGGCATCGCAAAGGATACCACCCACCAAATGGTGACGGACTGGCGTGCACCGGTGGCCAATGCCTATTATGAAAACGGATTGGGAAAATGCAGCTACCCCGTACCGGATGGTCAGCAAATGGAGATCGAGCTTTTGCTCAAACGGACGTATGAGATCGAGGATGCAAAGCTGATCGACTATTATGATTCGGAAGTCGTGGCAAACGATGAGCTTCTGACGCGGTATCTTGCAAAAAATAAAAAGGCAGTTCTGGGCGAGATTATTGCGACAATCCAGCAGGAGCAGAACGAAATTATCCGGAAATCGCCCTATCACAGCATGATCGTGCAGGGTGTAGCAGGCTCTGGCAAGACCACGGTGGCGATGCACCGGATTTCCTATATTTTATACAATTATGAAGAACGGTTTCAGCCGGAGGATTTTTATATCGTCGGCAGCAACCGGATTTTGCTGGACTATATCACGGGTGTCCTGCCGGATCTGGATGTGTATGGCATCCGACAGATGACGATGGAGCAGCTGTTTGTACGCCTTTTATATGAGGACTGGGACGAAACCTACCGCATCTGCCCGGTGCGCGATGCCGGGAAAGACGGTGCGGTGCGAGGAACCCTTGCGTGGTTTGAAAAGCTGCAGAAGTTTTGCAGCAGAGTGGAGTGGAACACGATCCCGAGGACGACGGTGTTGTTTAACCGGAAGCAGTTTGTAGAGGGGCTTCGGGACGGTCGTGTCGGTGTGTTCGATGAGAGCGGCGGCAAAAATGACCCGAAAGATATGGTCGTTTTGATGACAGGCGAGGCAATTGAACGTTATATCCGTCAGAATCCGTCCGTGTCCGCGCAGAGCAAGGTGCTGATGCTGCAGGAGCGTTTGATGGGAAAAGTGGAGGACGAATTTTTAGGAAAGGGCATCAGCTATACCTTAGAAGAAAAAAAGGCAATCCGCCGCTCAATGCGTAAAAGGTTCGGCGCAAGGCAATGGAAAAAATCCGTTTATGAGATGTATCATGATTTCCTGACAGAGCAGAAACAGCAGGGCGTCTGCGTCGAAGAACCGCAGGAGGAGCTGGATGTGTACGACCTGGCGGCACTTGCCTATCTGTATCGCAGAATGCGGGAAACGGAGGTCATCAGCGAGGCGCATCATATCGTTGTGGATGAAGCGCAGGATTTCGGTGTTATGGTCTATGCAGTTTTAAAAGAATGCGTCAGAAGCTGCACTTACACGGTCATGGGGGATGTATCCCAGAATATCCGTATGGATTACGGTATCAGCGACTGGGAAGGGGTGAAAAACATCCTGCTGACCGGAGAACGGGATAACTTTTGTGTACTGAGAAAAAGCTATCGAAATACCGTAGAAATTGCAAATTTTGCATCGGACATCCTGGCGCACGGAGAGTTCCCGGGGTATGGGGCAGAGCCGGTCATCCGGCATGGCGAAGCGGTTGGCATCCGACAGACAGCAGGAAGGGATCTGTACCGGGAAGCGGCAAAAATCTGCAAAGGATGGCAGACGGACGGTTTTGACACGATCGCGGTGATCTGCCGGGATCAGAAGCAGGCGCAGGAGACGGCAGAGCTTCTGCAAAAAGAGCTGCCGGTCATGCCCTGGGATCCGGAAAAAGCGTCGTTTGAAAAAGGAATCATGGTATTTCCGGTGGAATATACCAAGGGACTGGAATTCGACGCGGTTCTGCTGCTCAGCCCGGATCGGGAGTCCTATCCGATAGACGATGGACATGCGAAGCTTTTGTATGTCGCGGCGACAAGAGCACTGCACCGGCTGGAGGTTCTGCACACCGGCAACCTTACCGGGCTGATCGCAGACCCGATTCCGAAAAAGAACAAAAAGCGAGTATCCGGCGCGAAGAAAAAGGTCGTCATCGTGCAGAATCCGTCCGGCGGACAGGAAGTACCGTTGCCATATGGAACGGGTGCGATGCAGGAAAGTGCGGACGCATGCCGCGCAGGCGGAAAAACACAGGGCAGTGCCCGTCCGGCGGCAGCTGCACCCCGGCCGACATCTGCTGGTGCCGGCTGGACGTCGCGCCCGAAGCCGGTTATTTCCGGTCAGCCGCAGAAAGCCCTCCATCCGCTGGCGTCGCTGTACGGGAGCAACAGCCAGACTGCGCAGGGATCTGGCAGAGCTGTAGGCAATAGACAATCTGCACAGGCAGCTGGCAGAACGGTGAACGGCACGGTACAGCCGCGTGTCACAGGCGATATGCATGCCTACACAGCATCCGGTGTCCTTTCGTTCGGTGAACTTCCGGATACCGCGAAGCTGCGGGCGGCGGGACATGCGAAGATTGACCATTCGATTCGCTGGGTACAGCGTAAGGAGGACGGTCTGTATTTACAGAGCCGTTATGGAGTGACCCGTTTGAGCCCTGTCGGCAGCGGAATTCTGCGCGTCACTTTTTCACGGGGCGAGATGCCGCCGGTGCATCCTGCAATCGCCGTCACCCGGGTGGAGAAAAACTGGCAGATGCGCGAAAAACCGACGCTTGTGGAGATGCGAACGCCGGAAATGTATGTGGTTGCGGACAAAAAGACAGGTGCGCTGCGGTTTCTGGATAAGGACAGCGAAATCTTGCTGGAAGAAAGCGGACAGGATCGCTGCCTGATCGAAAATGCGCCAAACGGTGGGCGCAGCAGGCTGTTTTTTGACTGGAAAAAAGGAGAAGGGCTCTATGCAGCAGGCGCGCTCGGTAAAGGCGGAATCCATCTGGAAAAGACGGCGCGGTGCATCTCCCATGGAGTCGAAAACGAACTTCCATATCTGATTTCCGACCGAGGCTATGGCATTTTGTTGGCATCGTCCAAAGAAGTGATCTTCTGCAGCCTGCCCGTATACGGAAACCAGATTTGTCTGGAAGGTACGCAGCAGCCGGATTATTATATTATTGTAGGGAAAAAATTAGAGACGCTGTTGAAGGCCTGCGCATATCTGTGCGGAAAGCTGTGAGAAAAAGCGTGTCTGAGGAATGGAGAAGCTATGAACATACTGGATATTGTTGGACCTGTGATGGTAGGACCATCCAGCTCTCACACGGCGGGGGCGGTGCGGATCGGTCAGACGGTGGGAAAGCTTTTGGGAGAACGGGTCGTGAATGCAAAGATCGGGCTGCACGGCTCTTTTCTGGCAACAGGGCGCGGACATGGAACAGACCGCGCGATTGTGGCGGGACTGTTGGGGTTGGCAGTGGATGACCCACGGATTCCGGAAAGCTTCGCAGAAGCAAAAAAGGCAGGGCTTTCGTTTTCCTTTGAAGGAATCAGCCTTATGAATGCGCATCCGAATTCCGTTCGGCTGGAGGTGACCGGAGAGAGCGGGCGAAAGCTGGAAGTGATCGGTGCATCGATCGGCGGCGGGCGGATCAGAATCTGCGAGATCGATGGACTGACTGCAAATTTTTCCGGGGAAGCTCCGACACTGGTTGTATACAACCAGGACAAGCCGGGCTGTATCGTAAAAGTAACGTCGCGTCTGGGTGAAGCAGGGATCAATATCGCGACGATGCAGGTGTACCGGGACGAACGCGGCGGACATGCCGTTATGGTAATCGAAGTGGATCAGGAAGTACCGCGGGAGCGGATTGCAGCGTTGGAGCAGGAAGAGGGCATTGAAAAAGTAATCTACCTGTGTCTGGAAGAATAGGAGCAAAGATATGTATCGTTCATTGGAAGAGATCTGCAAGGAAGCTGCAGCGACAGGCTGCAGTTTCTGGGAGCTGATCCAAAAAGATGACTGCCGGGAGCGGCAGATTGCACAGGAGGAATCCTTTGTACAGCTGCAGCGCATGTACCAGGCGATGAAAGAGGCGGATCAGGACTACGACGGAACCCTGCATTCCCGCAGTGGACTGGTGGGCACGGACGGCGGCAAGCTGGAGCACTATGTGGAGCAGGAAGAGCCGATCTGCGGCGATTTTCTTGGGCGCGTGATGGAAAAGGCGGTCAAAATGGGAGAGTCCAACGCCTGTATGAAACGAATTGTCGCAGCACCTACGGCGGGGGCGTGCGGTGTTGTGCCGGCAGTTTTTCTGAGCATGCAGGAAAAATATCATTATACGGATGAAGAAATGACAAAAGCGCTGTATGTGGCGTCCGGCATTGGCGGGGTGATCGCATCCCGGGCGTTTATTGCGGGCGCGCAGGGTGGTTGTCAGGCGGAAATCGGCTCGGCATCAGCAATGGCAGCAGGAGGTGCGGTGCATTTGCGGGGCGGCTCTGCAGAGGCGGTGGCGCACGCAGCAGCGATGGCACTGAAAAATCTGCTGGGTCTGGTGTGCGATCCGGTAGCAGGTTTGGTAGAAGTACCCTGCGTAAAACGAAACGTATCCGGCGCGGTTGTCGCCCTTTCGGCGGCAGACATGGCGCTTGCCGGAGTGCGCAGCAGAATTCCTCCCGACGAGGTGATTGACGCGATGCGGGAGGTCGGAATTTCGATGCCGGCATGTCTTCGGGAAACCGGAGAAGGCGGTCTTGCCGCGACGCCGGAGGGAATTAAAATGCGGGATCGCATCATGGACTGAGTATGCGCTGAAAAAACGTCTGTGTATCTGAAAATGCACACTTTCGGAAGGCAAGATTTGTTGTAAACTATGGCTGTTTATGGTACACTTTTTCTATCTGAAACGTTTTGGTCCGATGGGAGAGGGAAGGACATGGTTGGAGTTTGTCAGCGCCAGAACATGATGTTGTCTGAATGCGCCAGGACGCCGACAGACGTTTAACGAACGTGAAAATGACAGGAGAGAAAGCAGGAATGAAACAGAACAAAGAAGATTTTCTGACGGGTGTAGGAGCAGTAGATGCAGAGCATGTGGTTCTGCTGGATCTGACAGACCAGGTGGGGGCGCTTTTAGCAGATGAAAACATGCTGTTTAAATGTGCGGATATTCGACAGCTTTTAAAGCGGCTGGAGGATTACACGACGATGCACTTTACACATGAAGAGCAGCTGATGGAAAAGATGGGCTATGGCGGAATCGAAGAACAGAAGAAACAGCATCGGATGTTCGTGCAGAAGCTGGAAGAGTTTACCGATCGGGTATCGAAGCTTTCGCTCGGTACGCAGGACGCCATGATTCAGGATCTGTTTGAGTATCTGCAGCAGTGGCTGCAGGATCATATCAAAGTTGAGGATATGAAATATGCCAGATTTGCAATGGAAAAAACTAAAGGAGATTGTTGATCAGAGCGATAACATCGTTTTCTTTGGCGGTGCGGGCGTGTCTACGGAGAGCGGAATCCCGGATTTTCGCAGTACGGACGGTCTGTACCATCAGGAATACCGTTATCCGCCCGAGACGATTTTAAGCCATACCTTTTTTCGGCAGAATCCGGAAGAATTTTACCGGTTTTACCGTGCCAAGATGCTGGCGCCGCACGCAAAACCAAACGCTGCGCATAAAAAGCTTGCCCAGTGGGAAAAAGAAGGCAAATTAAAAGCGGTCATCACGCAGAATATTGATGGATTGCATCAGGCTGCCGGCAGCAAAACAGTGTTGGAGCTGCACGGAAGTACGCTCCGCAATTATTGCATGAAGTGCGGGCGGTTTTACGATCAGAATGCAATTCTGGAAAGCACAGGGGTTCCGCACTGCGAATGCGGCGGCGTGATCAAACCGGATGTCGTACTCTATGAAGAAAGCCTGGATCAGAAAGTGCTGAAAGAAGCGGTTTCTTTTATCAGCCATGCGGATGTGCTGATTGTCGGAGGAACCTCATTGGTCGTTTATCCGGCGGCGGGGCTGATCGATTACTATCGCGGCGACAAGCTTGTTTTGATCAACCGGACGCCTACGGCGCGGGATTCGGCAGCGGATCTGGTCGTTACAGGCAGCATAGGGGAGATTTTTGATTCTCTGTAAAACGGAATCTTATAAGGAGATTTTCATGGATATTCAGGTCGGAGATGTGGTGACGCTGAAAAAACAGCATCCCTGCGGCAGCCGGGAATGGGAAGTCCTGCGGATCGGAGCGGATTTTCGGCTCAAATGTGCAGGCTGCGGTCACCAGATTATGATCGCACGCAGACTGGTTGAAAAAAATCTGCGTGATATTAAAAGAAAAGCTTGAAAACAATATGATTTCATGGTATTATAGATACCCGTGATATATATTCCTTGCTCCTTTTATTGGAAAGGGGCCAGAGACCAAAAGGAGGTAATTAGCATGAACAAGTACGAATTAGCTGTGGTTGTCAGTGCGAAAATCGAAGATGAAGAAAGAGCTGCGGTTGTTGACAAGTGCAAGGCGCTGATCGAAAGATTTGGCGGCACCATCACCAACGTTGATGACTGGGGCAAGAAGAGACTCGCTTACGAGATTCAGAAGATGAAAGAAGGCTTCTATTACTTCATCCAGTTCGAGGCTGAATCTTCTGCACCTGCAGAGATCGAAAGCCGTATTCGCATCATGGACAACGTACTGAGATACTTAGTTGTCAAGAATGAGACGAAGTAAGAAAGAGAGTCAATATGAATAAAGTTATTCTTATGGGCCGTCTTACCAGGGATCCCGAGGTTCGGTATTCCCAGGGAGACAACGCTATGGCGATCGCCAGATATACACTGGCTGTGGATCGGAGATTTAACCGCAATAATAACGATGAGAATTCCGCAGACTTTATCGGATGCGTTGCATTCGGCAAGAGCGCAGAGTTCGCAGAGCGGTATCTCCATAAGGGAACCAAAATTGTGGCGACCGGCAGAATCCAGACTGGTAGCTATGTCAATAAGGATGGCGTCAAAGTGTATACGACTGATGTTGTTGTAGAAGATCAGGAGTTTGCAGAAAGCAAGAACAGTGCAGCCAGTAACGATGGGGGTTACAATGGCGGCGGTTATAACAGTGCACCTGCAAGACCCCAGCCTGCTGCAGCGACAGACGGCTTCATGAACATTCCGGATGGAATCGACGAGGAGCTGCCGTTCAACTAAGCAAAATTTTTGTTTCACAAAAATTTTGCGCTACATCTCGAGCACGAAGTGTTTGAGATGTTTCTCGTTTTAATTTTCCGCTCGCGGAAAATCGCGCTGCTTCTCGGATGCAAAGCATTTGAGAAGTTTCTATATTCAAACAGGAGGTAAACCATCATGGCATTCAATAAATCTGAAAGACCTGACGCTCCCGCACGGAGAAGAGGCGGCATGCGCAGAAGAAAGAAAGTTTGCGTATTCTGTGGTAAGGACAATGTGATCGATTACAAGGATACCAATAAGTTAAAGAGATACGTTTCCGAGAGAGGTAAGATTCTTCCCAGAAGAATTACCGGCAACTGCGCAAAGCATCAGAGAGCTCTGACTGTTGCAATCAAGAGAGCACGTCATCTGGCACTTATGCCTTACGTTGCTGAATAAATCATCAGACATTTGGGACTGCCGTTTTTGTGAAATTCACGAACGGCAGTCTTTTTAAGTTAACAGTTCACTCGTACCGTTTGGGGGCAGATTTCATGCTCGCATGAAAATCTGCCTACAAAAAGGTACGAATGGCGCGAGTGAACTGTACAACTGTACCTTTTTGTCGTACCCTGCGCGCAGATGCCAGTTATTTTTATGGAATTTTCCAAAAAGAAATGGTATACTGAATGCATGCTTCCAAAACGGGGCATTTTTACTGCAATCATACACAGAAATGATAAAGGTGCCTGTCTTTCTGACAGGGCATAGGTGTGTTTATGAGAACAAAAAAGAGAATTAGGCTGAAAGGCAGGCTGCGTATCTATATGCAGACCTCCCTTTATATGGGGATTTTACTCCTGATTGTGGATATCGGAACGTATTTTCTGGATGTCCGTGCAGGCTTTCTGCTGACCTGCTTTCTGCTGTTTTATTTTGGAATGATCATTTTGCTGATGTTCTATAACAGACCGATCATTTTAAACGAGCTGATCAGCTTTGCAACGCAGTACGGGCAGGTACAGAAGACGCTGCTTCGGGATATGGCGATTCCCTATGCGCTTTTGGATGAAACCGGACGGGTCATCTGGTGCAACGATGCCTTCCGTGCTGCAATCCACAGCGAAAAGGGCTTTCATAAGTCGATTACCTATGTATTTCCGGCAATCACGCGGGAGCGGCTGCCGCAGGGCGAGCAGGAGGCGGAAATCGAGATCTCCTTTGAAGAGAGCGATTATATCGCGCATATTACGCGGGTATCGCTGCGGGGGATGATATCGGAAGACAGCGACGTTTTAGATGACGAGGATTATGACAGCTGCCTGTATGCGATGTACCTGTATGATGAGACGGCATTAAAGCTTGCGCTTCGGGAAAACGACGCGCAGTCGCTGGCAGTCGGTCTGATTTATCTGGATAACTACGAAGAGGCACTTGCGAGTGTGGAAGAAGTACGGCGATCCCTGTTAAAGGCGCTGATCGACCGAAAAGTAAACAAATATATTTCCAGCTTCGACGGAATCTGCCAGAATATCGAAAAGGATAAATATCTGGTTATTTTGAAGAAAAAATCCGTAATGCAGATGCAGGAGCAGCGCTTTGAACTGCTTGAGGATGTAAAGACGGTCAACATTGGCAATGAGATGGCGGTGACACTGAGCATCGGCATTGGTCTGGACGGTCTGGTTTATGCACAGAATTACGAATTTGCCCGCACGGCGATCGACTTTGCACTGGGACGCGGCGGTGACCAGGCGGTAGTCAAGATGCCGGACAAGATCAATTATTACGGCGGCAAGAGCCAGCAGGTAGAAAAAAATACACGTGTCAAGGCCCGGGTCAAAGCCCATGCATTGCGTGAAATCATCACGAGCAAGGACAATGTCCTGATTATGGGGCATAAGATCGGCGACGTGGACAGCTTCGGCGCGGCAGTGGGAATTTATCGGATCGCGCGGACACTGGAGCGGCGTGCACAGATCGTGTTGAACGATGTGACGACTTCGCTTCGCCCGATGGTCGATCTGTTTTTGAACAATCCGGAATATGAAAACGACATGCTGCTGACGAGCGCTCAGGCGTTGGAATGTGCGGGGCCCAATACCGTTCTGGTGGTTGTGGATGTCAACCGTCCGTCACTGACGGAATGCCCGGAACTCTTAAAAATCTGTAAATCCATCGTCGTTCTGGATCATCACAGAGCCGGAACGGAGACGATTGAAAACGCGACCCTTTCCTATGTGGAAACCTATGCGTCGTCCGCCTGCGAAATGGTATCGGAAATCCTGCAGTATACGAGCGATGGAATACGGATCAAGAGCGAAGAAGCGGACAGCATGTATGCCGGCATGGTGGTAGACACGCAGAACTTTATGACAAAAACCGGTGTGCGCACGTTTGAAGCAGCTGCATTTTTGCGCAGAAACGGCGCGGACGTAACCCGTGTCCGCAAGCTTTTCCGGGAAAATGCGGCAGAATATAAGGCAAAGGCGGACGCTGTCAGCCAGGCGGAAATTTACCGCAATGCCTATGCAATTTCGATCTGTCATTCCGAGGGAATTGCGAGCCCGACTGTTGTGGGCGCGCAGGCTGCAAACGAGCTTCTGGATATCAGGGGCGTCAAGGCAAGCTTTGTCCTGACGGAATATCAGAATAAACTGTTTTTCTCAGCACGCTCCATCGACGAAGTCAACGTACAGGTCATCATGGAGCGGATGGGCGGCGGCGGACATTTGAACATCGCAGGCTGCCAGCTGGAAAATACGTCCGTGGAGGAAGGTATTATTGTACTGAAGCGGACGCTGGATAAAATGATTGAGGAAGGTGAAATATCATGAAAGTAATTTTACTGGAAGATGTCAAAGCACTTGGCAAAAAGGGACAGGTTGTAGAGGTATCCGACGGATACGCAAAGAACTTTATTCTGAAAAAAAAGCTCGGCCTGGAAGCGACCGGCGCTAACATGAACGATTTGAAACTCCAGAAAGCGAGAGACGAAAAGGTTGCGCAGCAGCAGCTCGACGCTGCAAAAGAGCAGGCGGCTTTGCTGGAAGAAAAATCCGTAACCCTGTCGATCAAGGCTGGCGAGGGCGGAAAGGCATTCGGCTCCGTATCCAGCAAGGAAATCGCAGCTGCCTACAAGGAGCAGTGCAATATGGAAATTGATAAAAAGAAAATTCAGCTTCCGGAGTCGATCAAGACCTTCGGCATGCATGAAGTGCCCGTAAAACTGCATCCGCAGGTAACCGGAAAGCTTCATGTGAAAGTAGTGGAAGCGTAAAGACAGAGGATAAAGATTGAAAAATAAAATTTTTCAATTGCGGGATTTGTGTCTGCGCGCACTTGACACAAACTCGACATGCGCAAAAAGCGTGCGCAGAAATGAGCGGAAAACATGGCAGCAGCAGATGAGGCGATTTTAAAAAGGGTACTCCCCCACAGCATTGAGGCGGAGCAGTCGGTCATCGGTTCGATGATTATGGACCGGGAAGCGATTGTGGTTGCGTCCGAAATTATTACGGGAGAGGATTTTTATAACCGGCAGTATGGCGTGCTGTTTGAAACGATGGTGGAGCTAAACGACAGTGGCAGACCGGTGGATCTGGTCACGCTGCAGGACAAGCTCCGGGAAAAAGATGTGCCGCCTGAAATTTCAAGTCTGGAGTTTATCCGCGACCTGATTACGGCGGTGCCGACTTCTGCCAATGTAAAATATTATGCCGGGATCGTTGCGGAAAAATCCACACTGCGCAAGCTGATTCGGCTGAATGAGGAAATCGCGAACACCTGCTATGCAGGCAAGGAGGGGCTGGAAGAAATCCTTGAGACGACGGAGAAAAAGGTCTTTGATCTGGTTCAGCGCCGAAACACGGGTGATTTTGTCCCGATCCGTCAGGTCGTTATGAACGCGATGGATCGAATCGAAAAGGCTTCCCGCAATAAAGGAAACGTAACGGGAATCCCGACAGGTTTTATTGACCTGGACTATAAGACAGCGGGACTGCAGCCCTCCGACCTGATTCTGATTGCGGCGCGTCCTTCCATGGGCAAAACCGCGTTTGTCCTGAATATCGCACAGAATGTGGCGTTCAAGCAGGGAATGACGGTAGCAATGTTCAGCCTGGAAATGAGTAAGGAACAGTTCGTGAACCGACTGTTCTCCCTCGAATCCAAGGTGGACTCCCAGCATCTGCGTACCGGTAACCTGACCGATGCAGAATGGGAGAGCCTGATCGAAAGTGCCGGCGTGATCGGAAAATCCAATCTGATCATTGATGACACGCCGGGCATCACGATTGCAGAGTTACGTTCCAAATGCCGGAAATATAAGTTGGAATATGATTTGAAGCTGATCATCATCGACTATTTACAGCTGATGAGCGGCAGCGGCGGACGGTCTTCGGATTCCCGACAGCAGGAGATTTCCGATATTTCCCGTTCCTTAAAGGCACTTGCGAGAGAACTGCAGGTTCCGGTTATCGCCCTTTCCCAGCTGTCCCGTGCGGTAGAGCAGCGTCCGGAGCACAGACCGATGCTGTCCGACCTGCGTGAATCGGGAGCCATCGAGCAGGATGCCGACGTCGTAATGTTTTTGTACCGCGACGATTATTACAATCCGGACACGGAGAAAAAAGGCATCGCAGAAGTCATTATCGCAAAACAGAGAAACGGCCCGATCGGCACGATAGAGCTGGTATGGCTGCCGGACTATACAAAATTTGCCAATTTACAAAAGTAAACAGACGTGCGCACACTGCTTAAGCAGTGCGGCGGTACGTTTTAAAATCAGAACGACGAAAGAGAACAGAAGGCGGAAAAGATTTTATCCGCGTCTGTTCTTTTTTCACAGTTGTTTGTGAAGCAGGGAATGGAGGTTAAGATGACGGCAGAGGGAATGTATACGATTAAAGAAGCGGCAAAAAAGGTTCATGTCGAGGCGCATGCGCTGCGCTACTGGGAGGAAGAGCTGGGGCTTTCAATCAGCAGGAACGATCAGGGCTACCGACAGTACAGCGAAGAGGATATGGAGCTGCTTGAACGGATCCGCCAGTGGAAGGAGCAGGGAATGCAGCTCAAAGCGATCCGCCTGATGCTGTCGGAAAATGGCAGACTTTCCGTTCCGCAGGAAATCGTGCGGGAGGCGCAGTCGATGCTGGAGAAGGGGGACGCAGGCGCTGCAGCAGCGCAGCAGGAACACGCACAGTGTGCGTTTACATCAGACAATTCGGATACGCTTCATTCGCAGCATGCGCTCCCAACGGGCGGTGCCGATACGGTGGAGAACATCCTTCTGGATGAACGCAGCAGCAAGGCTGCAAAACTTCAGTATCTTCTGGAAAATCTCGTTTCCCGCGCAGTACAGGAGAGCAATGAGATGGTGTTAAAAGAGCTGGATTACCGGTTTCGGCAGATGGAAGAAAATGCGCAGGAGCGGGAACAGAAGCGGATGGAGCGGGAAGAGGAGCATTACCGGAAGCTGGACGAGCTGCTTTGCCAGAAAGGAAGAAGAAAGGGCAGACGGAGACGGTAGAAGGACGGGAAAGATTTGTGTCTGCGCACACTTGACACAAACCCGGTATGCGCAAAAAGCGTGCGCGAAAATGAGAAGACGCAAAAAAATAAGCGGAAGCCGATGAAAATCAACCTCCGCTTATTTTATGTGTTTTGCTTGTGTGGCTTAGACTCAGCCCTCAGAGATAGCGCCAACAGGACACTGACCTGCGCAGGAACCGCAGTCAACGCATTTAGCAGCGTCGATTTCGAATTTGCCTTCTCCCATAGAGATAGCGCCAACAGGACACTGGCCTTCACAAGAACCACATGAGATACAGGAATCACCAATTACGTATGCCATGATATAAATCCTCCTTTGAAATTTCTTTTTCTTATTTTAGCTCAAAAAGGCAAAATAGACAAGTACCAAATGGGGTACAAAACGGAAATTTAAAAACCCGCAAACCCGCATAAATACTGAGAAAATAGTAAGCCGAAACGAACTCAAGTAAGAGATGAACAACTACTTCCGGGACGGGAAAAAACAGGGGCAGAACGGAAGAAAAATGGACCGACCGGTTGCCAGATGAATGGGAATGTATTATACTGGTAAAGCTGATAAAGCGGCAGAAAACTGCCGACGGAAGAAAAAAGGAGGTTTGCCGGATGAGTAAATTCAATAAGGATATGACAATTGGTGAAGTACTGCGCATCGATATGAATGCCGCATCTGTCCTGATGGAAATCGGTATGCACTGCCTTGGCTGTCCTGCTTCTCAGGGTGAGACACTGGAAGAGGCTGCTATGGTGCATGGGATTCCGATCGAGAATCTGATGGAAATGCTGGATGAGCTGTAAAGCATTCAAAAATGCAGCTATTTTAAACAATAATATGTTTTTTCAGAGGGACTGACGCAGGACTTGTGCACAGTTCCTCCTGTTGTTTTTTGGCAATGTGCAAGGAAGAAAAAAGAAAATGTATAAAACAATGTACATTGCGCAAAACTGTTGACACTTTTCGCGTTGGGAAGTAGAATTGGTACATAAAGAACAGCATGGGAATCATAAAAGAGGGATTCCTTGTTGATATTATTTATCATTTTTTTTCATGTTACCAAAAGGAGGTAAATTTTCATGGCAGAAGCATGGAGAGGCTTTAAAAAAGATGGCCACTGGGATGTAGACGTCAACGTACGTAACTTTATCCAGACCAACTACACTCCCTATGATGGAGATGAGAGCTTCCTGGAAGGTCCTACCGAAGCTACAGATAAGCTTTGGGGCAGACTGCAGGAGCTGCAGAAGGAAGAGCGTGAGCACAACGGCGTTCTGGATTGCGAAACTGAGGTTGTATCCGGTCTGACCGCTTATGGCCCTGGCTATATCGATGAGTCTATGAAAGATCTGGAGCAGATCGTTGGTCTGCAGACAGACAAGCCTTTAAAGAGAGCATTCATGCCTTATGGCGGTATCAAAATGGCTCAGCAGGCTGCAAGCACATACGGCTTTGAAGTAAACCCGAAATATGACAAGATCTTCAATGAGTATCATAAGACTCATAACCAGGCTGTATTTGATGCTTATACAGATGAGATGAAGGTTGCTCGTCATACCCATATCGTTACAGGTCTGCCGGATACTTACGGCCGTGGCCGTATCGTAGGCGACTACAGAAGAGTTGCTCTGTACGGTATCGATTTCCTGATCCAGAAGAAACAGGAAGATAAGAAGAACTGCGGCGTAGGCGTTATGGATGAAGAGACCATTCGTCTGAGAGAAGAGATCGCTGAACAGATCAAAGCTCTGCAGGGCATGAAGAAGATGGCAGCTGTTTACGGCTACGATATCTCCGGCCCGGCTACAACCGCTAAGGAAGCTGTACAGTGGTTATACTTCGGTTACCTTGCAGCAATCAAGACCCAGAACGGTGCAGCTATGTCCGTTGGACGTATCTCCACATTCCTGGATATCTATATTGAAAGAGACTTAAAGGAAGGCACCCTGACCGAGAAAGAAGCTCAGGAGCTGATCGACCATATGACCATGAAGTTCCGTATGGTTAAGTTCGCTCGTATTCCTTCTTACAACCAGCTGTTCTCCGGTGACCCTGTATGGGCTACTCTGGAAGTTGGCGGTATCGGCATGGATGGCCGTCACATGGTTACAAAGAACGACTATCGTTTCCTTCATACTCTGGAGAATATGGGACCCAGCCCGGAGCCGAACCTGACAGTTCTGTACTCCAGCGCGCTTCCTGAAAACTTCAAGAAGTATGCAGCTAAGATTTCCGTTAACACATCTTCCATCCAGTATGAGAACGATGATGTTATGAAGCCTATCTGGGGCGATGACTACAGCATCTGCTGCTGCGTATCCGCTACTCAGACCGGTAAGGAAATCCAGTTCTTCGGCGCTCGTGCAAACCTGGCTAAGTGCTTACTGTACGCGATCAACGGTGGTAAGGATGAGAAGCATCTGGACAAGAACGGCAAACATATGCAGTGTGGTCCGGAAATCGCTCCTATTACTTCCGAGTACCTTGATTTCGATGAAGTTATGCATAAATATGATATCATGCTTGACTGGTGTGCATCTCTGTATGTAAACATCCTGAACCTGATTCATTACATGCATGACAAATATTACTATGAAGCAGCTGAGATGGCTCTGATCGATACCGATGTAAGAAGAACATTCGCTACCGGTATTGCAGGTCTGTCCCATGTAGCTGACTCTCTGTCCGCTATCAAATATGCAAAGGTTAAAGTTATCCGTGACGAGCAGGGCTGTGCTGTTGACTTCCAGACCGAAGGCGACTTCCCGAAATACGGTAACGATGATCCGAGAGCAGACGAATTTGCTGTATGGCTTCTGAAGACCTTCATGGAGAAGATCAAGAAGAACAAGACCTACAGAAATTCCGAGCCTACAACTTCCGTACTGACCATTACTTCTAACGTAGTATATGGTAAGGCTACCGGCGCTCTTCCGGATGGCAGACCGGCATACACACCTTTCGCTCCTGGTGCTTCACCGTCTTACGGTGCAGAGAAGAGCGGCCTGCTGGCTTCCCTGAACTCTGTTGCTAAGCTGCCTTACGAGTACGCTCTGGATGGTATCTCCAATACTCAGACCATGGCTCCCAGCGCTCTGGGTCACGACCTGGATGAGCAGAAGACCACTCTGGTAAGAGTTATGGACGGTTACTTCGATCGTGGTGCTCATCATCTGAACGTAAACGTATTCGGTACAGAGAAGCTGTTAGATGCACAGGCTCATCCTGAGAAGCCTGAGTACGCTAACTTCACCATCCGTGTATCTGGTTACGCTGTTAAGTTCATCAGCCTGACCAAGGAACAGCAGGATGACGTTATCGCAAGAACCTGCCATAAGTCTCTGTAATTTAACTACAGTTTTTAACAGGTGTATTTTAAAGGAGTCGGGCAGCTTGCCCGGCTCCTTTTTACGCGAGTAATGAGCCAAAGTCCGAGCTTGCTCGAGACGTTGGCGAATACCGCGATAACGGGCAAAATGCGCAGCATTTTGTCCCGTATTCGACTAGATTCCTGGTCGAGCATAAAACATCCGTTATGTGGAATAATGGATAGTAAAATACAGCAAAAGGAATACCTCGTGCTGCCCGCAGGGGATGACTGCAGCGATGTCTGACGCATATCCGCAGTGAATGCCTGCAAGGCAGGGAAAGGACGATATGATTAAAGGCAGAATTCACTCGTTGGAGTCTTTTGGGGCAGTAGATGGTCCCGGAATCCGTTATCTGATTTTCTTAAAGGGATGTAATATGCGCTGCCAGTATTGCCACAACGTAGATACCTGGAATCCGGAGACGGATAACCTGATGACGGCAGACGAACTGTTGGACAAGGCAGAACGTTTCCGCAGCTACTGGGGCAAAGAAGGCGGCATTACCGTCAGCGGCGGTGAGGCACTTTTGCAGATTGATTTTCTGATTGATCTGTTCCGAAAAGCGCATGAGCGCGGCATCAATACGACGCTGGATACTTCCGCACAGCCGTTTACAAGAGAAGAGCCGTTTTTCTCCAAATTTAACGAACTGTTGAAGTACACCGATCTGGTTATGCTGGACATCAAACATATCGATGATGAAGAGCACAAAAAACTGACCGGTCATACGAATAAAAATATTCTGGATTGTGCAAGATATCTTTCCGATCAGGGTATCAAGATGTGGATCCGTCACGTACTGGTTCCCGGCATCACGGATAAAGATGAGTATCTGATTCGTACAAGGGAGTTTATTGATACACTGAAAACCGTTACCAAGGTAGAGGTGCTTCCGTACCATACACTTGGCGCATACAAATGGAAAGAGCTTGGAATTCCCTATAAGCTGGAGGGGGTAGAACCTCCGACAGAGGACAGAATTCAGAATGCGAAGAAGATTCTGGAATTTAAAAAATAAAAAAGAGGCGGTGCGCAGACGATAAAAGGAATGCGCGCTGTAAAAAAGCTCCGGCAGGAAGTCCTGTCGGAGCTTTTTGTAACCTTTAAATTGCGGCGAGCGTCTGCAGTGCGTTGTTTTCCGTCACAAGTTCATAGTGTTCTTTAAAATATGCTTCGCTGCCGGCAGCAGAGCGCTCAAGACGACCGTATTCGGAAGCAATGTTGCAGATCCGGTTGAAATCCTTTACGGAAGTCTGATCCATTTTGAGGATCAGCAGATAAGAGTCGTTTTTACGGTTTCTGTAAAGGGTATTGTGACCGGTGTAAAAATCGTTCACCACATGGGAAAGGCGAAGCAGCGTGTGCATGGAAGGAAAGGAGAAAATCCGTGCCTCTTGGGGCTGTTTTACCTCTGCTGTAGCTGTGGTTTTGTCTTCTTTGGAAGCAGGGGCTGTCGGAGTGCCTGCAGCCTGTGCATGACGGCTTTCCTGGATCTGACGGAACAGGTCGAAAATACTGTCGGTGTTGTCAGAGCTGTTATCGGAAAAATCGTCGGGATCAATCTCGTCGTCATCCTCCATTGCGGGAGCAAATTTGGAAAAGCGCGTGTCGAGCTCCTCCGGATCTTCCACCTTGGTGATTACTAAAACGATGCAGTCGGCATTGAGCGGGATCGCTTCTATCATAAGAGGAATGTCATCCGCTTCAAACCCGAATTTGGCGGAGGCCTGCTGCATCATGTCGCGGAACAGGCTTTTGGCTTTCTCAGTGCCGTATGCCAGCTCGCTGATTTTGAGCTCCCGGTCAGCCAGATCGGCTTTGGTCAGGGTACAGCGGATCTGATGGTCATTCACTTTTTCTATTTTCATATAATCACATCCTTACTTTATAAAATACTTACGGAATCCTGCCGGTGTGACGCACAGAAACGAAAAATTTGCGTTCCTGTGAGAGTTATCATATACACAAGAAAGTGCAAAAGTCAAGCGCATGGGGAAACAGTTTCTTGTTTTTTTAGAAATTGCTTGATTGTATGGTCGGAATCCGTTATAATACAAGCCAGAGATGGTTCCGGACAGTCCGTGTCGGAGCGGAGGTTTGCAGGATACCGATTTTATACCAATCATCAGGGACAGCCATGCTGATATGGCTGCATTCTTATGAGAGAACATCAGCGGCAAAGTTGTTCTCATCATTCTTTATAGTATGTAGCAGTCTCGTAGAGTTATGTGACTCTATCGGAAATTCAAAAATTCAAAATTTACCAATTATCATAACGATGAAGTTTTTTTAACATTTTACGACTATTTATTTGGTGCTTGTATAGGTGTCAGGACACAGTCTATCCATCTCGTTATCGTTTTCGCTTTTGTGTCAGATCTGAACAGGAATATATATCACGCGGCTCCTTTTTGGGACAAAAGCGCATTGGCAAAGGAGAACTGCCATGGGAAGATTAAAAACGGATACCTGGGAACGGATGCTGGAGCAGATGGAACAGGAAGGCGTCGGATTTTATCTGAATGGGAAAAAAACTGCGCCGAGGGAAATTATCCGAACCTGCTGCATGCGGGAAAAGGCGGTATACATGCCGGATTTTGTCATGGATGAGGAAGGAAAGCTCTGCGAAGTCCGGTACGATGAAGTGACAAAATGGTAAACAGATAGGAATGTCATGAATGGTTGGAGGTACTGATATCGGTTTGGAAAAGCGTAGAAAAAGGAACCCCATTTCCATAGATGCTGCAGAAAGCCGATATTGGAGAAGCTGCGGTTTACAGGCGGTCTGTGGATCGCAGCCGGACCTTTCACGGATCGGGAATACTGTTCGGAATGTCGGACAGTATTCTGCGGTTCGTTCGAAACAGAGAGTGTACAAAAAGAGATGGACGTTTTGTCGGTTGTCGTATTTTCAGGCGGTCCGGACAGGGACAGATTGCGGCAGATCCCCTGAAAATCTGACAAATTTGTAATGACGCTGTCTGGAAGGTGTGTTACACTATAACGTGTGTGGGTGAAAAAGAGAAAACACAGGAGAGACAGACAAATGAAAAGGAAAGTAATACCGGTGTTAATCGGACTGTTGCTGATTGTTCTGATTCTGGCAGGCGCTGCGGGCGTTTTTTTGTTCCAGAGATATTCCGGTTCGAAGGAAGAAGCGGATTTAAACGCATATTTCGGGCTGAACGGTTCACAGGAGGTCGCGATTGTCTGGAATCAGGAGCTGACAGAGGAAAAGGGACTGCTGCAGGATGAGCGCTGCTATCTGAAGCTGGATACGGTTCATGAGATGCTTAATGAGCGGTTTTATGTGGATCATAATGAAAAGCTGCTTTTGTATACCCTCCCGGAGGAAACGGTACAGATTGGAATCGGGGAGCAGACTGCAGACGGATATACAGCGGCTGTGGAGCAGGACGGGGACGTCTGGCTTGCACTGGATTATGTAAAGCAATATTCGGATTTTAATTATGCATTGTATACAGAGCCCAACCGGGTTGTTTTGACGACCAATTGGGATACGCTTCAGAGCGCAGAGCTGAAGAAGAACACAGCACTTCGCGTCAGGGGCGGCGTCAAGAGCGAGGTTTTGCAGAATCTGGAAAAAGGGACGAAGGTCACTGTTTTGGAGGAGATGGAAAACTGGGATCAGGTGCAGACGCAGGATGGCTATATCGGCTATGTCCAGAAAAAGCACTTGACAGATCCGGCAGAGGAAACTCCGGTGAAGGACACCGGATATGTGGAGCCGGATTATACCGGCAATCTGCGGGACCATAAAATTGATCTGGCGTGGCATCAGGTGACCGTAGAGTCGGCAAATTCCACGTTTCCGGGCGTTATGAGCGGTGTGACAGGCGTTAATGTAATTTCTCCGACCTGGTATTCTCTTTACGATAATACGGGGGTTGTGGATGGGATTGCCAGCCCCTCCTATGTGCAGCAGGCACACGCCCTCGGTCTGGAGGTGTGGGCACTGATTGATGATTTTACGCATCGTGAGGATAACGGCGTTGACCCGCAGGAAATTCTATCTTATACGAGTAAGCGGACTGCGATTATCGAGGTTCTGATGAGTGAGGCAGATCGCTGCGGCTTTGATGGAATCAATGTGGATTTTGAAAAGGTGACCGAGGATGGAAGTCAGGATTATATCCAGTTTATCCGGGAGCTGTCCGTAGCGTGCAGACAGAAGGGGCTTGTGCTTTCCGTCGATAACTATGTGCCCCACAACTATAACGCACATTATAAATGGGCAGAGCAGGGCGTGATGGCAGACTATGTGATTATCATGGGCTATGACGAGCACTGGGGCGGTTCAGAGGTTGCCGGTTCCGTAGCTTCCCTTGGCTATGTGACCGAAGGAATTGAGCGGATGACGCAGGAGGTTCCTTCGGAGAAAGTCATCAACGCAGTTCCGCTGTATACAAGAATCTGGACGACTGCAGAGGACGGCGCGGTGACGAGCCGTGCAGTCGGGATTCAGACCGCTTATGATTACATGAACAAAAATCAGGCGGCTGCGACCTGGGACAACAGCGTTGGACAGAACTATGTAGAGTTTGAGACGAGCGATGGAACCGTGCAGATCTGGCTGGAGGACGAACAGTCCCTGGAAGCCAAAATCAACGTGATGAAGGAGCACAACCTGGGCGGCATTGCAGCATGGAAGCTGGGCTTTGATGATGGACGCAAAAATATCTGGGGCGTCATCAGTGGATTTGCGGCAGAGTAAACAGACATAGAGAAGCGGAAAGTGCCATACAATAGAAAAAAGCGGGTGAGGCTTACCAAGGTATGGGACGAAAAGAAATGCAGAGTCTTTTTTCTCTGATAACGGCGGCAGTATTTTTTACTGCCGCTTTTTTTACAGGCAGACAGGCAGCTGTGCTGACCGGAAAGTTTCGGGTAGAGAGGGAGCAGAGTAGACAGAGCCGGACGAAATACTGCGTTGTGGTTGATGCGGGACATGGCGGAGACGATCCGGGGAAAATCGGTACAGCCGGGACGCTGGAAAAAGAAATCAATCTGGCGATTGCAAAGCGGTTGGAAGCATTGCTAAAGCAGGCGGATGTTGCGGTTGTAATGACGAGAACGGACAGTAACGGTCTGTATGATGAAAATGCGTCCGGGAAAAAAGTGCAGGATATGAAGCGGAGAGTGTCGGTGATGGAAGAGGCAAAGGCGGATCTTGCGGTCAGTATTCACCAGAACAGCTATCCCGATCCGGCAATCAAAGGGGCGCAGGTTTTTTATTATACCTCGAGTGTCGAGGGAAAACAGCTTGCCGAATGCCTGCAGGACCGCCTGGTAAAAGGACTTGACTCGCAGAACCATCGGCAGGCAAAGGCGAATGACAGCTATTATCTTTTGAAAAAAACAGCATGCCCCATCGTCATTGTGGAGTGCGGATTTTTGAGCAATCCGCAGGAGGAAGCGCTGCTGACAGACAGCGTTTACCAGGAACGGGTGGCGTGGAACATCTTTATGGGGATTATGCAGGAGCTGAAAGCGAAGAAGGTGTAGTACCGTATTTTTCCCTATTTAAACTCCTGCGAAAATGTGGTAAACTATAGTGGACACGAAGAAAAACCAAGGGCGCTGAAGGCGGCATTTGATTCATGACAATAGAATGCTCGCAGAGCGTGCATTCTATTGTTTTTACGTGTCCACTAAGGGCGGGTCACCTGTAAAGCAGGCGCGCAAGAGCGTCAGTGTGTATTCGCGAAAAAAATTGTCCGGGAACACTCTTTCCGAATCGGACAATCTATCTTTTCTATCGGACACAGCATAGATGGGCTGTGTTTTCATCAGGCAGCAGGCGCTGCAGATTTCAATCTGAAAAAGGAATAAAGTGAAAAAGCAGGAGGCATGAATGGGGAAACAAAACGATGCTTTTACGGCGTATTTAGGTCGTGCCGAGGTGTTGGCAGATCTGTACAATGGTTGTCTGTATCAGGGAGAGGAGGTCGTGCAGGCAGGCAACCTGTGTGAGGTACAGCAGTTTTATCAACAAGGACTGTCAGAGCGCGTGAAAAGACCAACTGCCAGAAGGCGGGAGAGAGATGCGATTCGGGCATTTTGGAACGAGAAAAGTTATGTTTTGCTGGCAGCAGAAGCGCAGAATCAGCCGCATTTGGCGATGCCGTTTCGCTGCATGGAATATGATCTGGCAGAATATGCCAGACAGCTTCGCTATATCCGGTTGAAAAGTGAGGGAAAAATAAAAACCGGTGTAGAGTATTTAAGCAAGATGGGCAGAAAAGATCATCTGACGCCGATCGTAACGATCGTGCTGTATCATGGCACGGAACCGTGGGATGCTCCAAAGAAACTCAGTGAAATGATGGAGCTGGAAGAGATTGACCCGATTTTAAAACAGATGGTGCAGGAATACCAGATTTATGTGTTTTCGTTGGAGGAGTTGCAGGAAGAAAATTTCCGGACAAATTTGCGGGAGCTGATTGGATTGATGAAACGGCGCAGCAGTAAGACAGAAATTCAGGAATACTGCAGAAAACATGCAGATCGGATCAGCAGAATGGACGTGGCGACTTACGATATGATCTGCGTGATGTTAAATCTGAAAGAACTACAGGACAAGAAAGAAAAATATCTGGAAAACGGAAAGGAGAGCATTGATATGTGTAAAGCGATGGAAGAATGGGCAGAGGAACTGAGAGAAGAGGGAAAAAGTGTTGGCATGAAAGAGGGAATGAAAGAGGGAATGAAAGCGGGCGAACTGCGTGGAATGCAAAAGGCGAAAGAAAGTACGCTGAAACTGGTTGCCAAGATGTCGCAGAATGGGGACACAGAGTATATCGCAAGGTTGATGGAGCCGGAAGTGTTTGAGCGGATGGCGGTAAAGTACGGGATGAAAGCGTAGGAATATAAGGTATAAAAGGAAACCTGTAACAAAAAGCTGGCGGAAGAATGATGCAGCTTACGATTCTCTGAAAAAAGCAATATTCAATCTTAAAAGAGAATAAAGTGAAAAAGCAGGGGAAATATTTTCGGACAAATCTGTGCGAGCTGATTGGATTGATGAAACGGCGCAGCAGCAAGACAGAAATTCAGGAATACTGCAGAAAACATGCAGATCGGATCAGCAGAATGGATGTAGCGACTTACGATATGATCTGCGTGATGTTAAATCTGAAGGAACTACAGGACAAGAAAGAAAAGTATCTGGAAAACGGAAAGGAGAGTATTGATATGTGCAAAGCGATGGAAGAATGGGCAGAGGAACTGAGAGAAGAGGGAAAAAGTGTTGGCATGAAAGAGGGAATGAAAGAGGGCGAACTGCGTGGAATGCAAAAGGCGAAAGAAAGTACGCTGAAGCTGGTTGCCAAGATGTCGCAGAATGGGGACACAGAGTATATTGCAAGGTTGATGGAGCCGGAAGTGTATCGGAGGATGATGGACAAATACGGAATGGAGTAATTGAGAAAGTACATTATAAGAAAATAACGCTTGCAGAAGGAAATAAAATTATCGAAAAAGCTGATGGAAAAGCACGGAAATATCCGTGTAAATCTGGAGATGCAAGTTTTGGATGAGGGAAATTGGAATGAGCGTGGAGTGTATTATCTGGCTTTGTGTACTGTCTTTACGGCAGGCAGAAAAAGCGGAAGAAAGAGAGCGACAGTCGGGCTTGTACGACTGGGCAAAAACGCTGACTGCAGAAACCTGGGAAGAACTACAGGAATTGTCAGAGAAAAATGAAAAAATAAAGGAGGCAGTGGAGACGATGATTACATTGACAGAGGACGAAAGAGTCAGAATTGAGTGTATGAGGCAGGAGAAGGCAGAGAGGGACTGGATCAACGCGATGAATTATGCTACGGAACAGGGAGAAGAGCGTGGTGAAGCTCGTGGAATGAAAATGGGAATTCAAAAAGGAATGAAACAGGAACGGGAAAATACGCTGAAGCTGGTTGCCAAAATGTCGCAGAATGGGGACACAGAGTATATCGCAAGGTTGATGGAGCCGGAAGTATTTGAGCAAATGGCGGCAAAGTACGGGATGAAAGCGTAAGAATATAAGGTGCAAAAGGAAACCTGTAACAAAAAACTGGCGGAAGAATGATGCAGCTTACGATTCTCTGAAAGAAAGCAATAAAAAATAAGAAGTGGAGTTGAATGAGGCAGTGATCCCATGAAAAGTGGGTATCACTGCTTTTGTTGTAAATTATGGTTTGGTAAGCGCTTTTACTTCTTTTAAGACGATATTCTGTACTTCAGGACTGAGCTGTTCAAAGTAGGAAAGCAAAAGAATGGATTGATTGTTATGGGCAGAGGTGGGAAGAGACGGAATATCGGAATTTCCAAGCAGATAGTCTGTTGTTACATGAAAGATAGAAGCAATTTCCAAAAGGGATTTGAAGTCTGGTTCTCTGTAGCTGTTGACATATCCACTGACAGTTGACTTGGAAATGTTCAGGGCAGCAGCCAGATCACGCTGGGAAATAGACTGATCTTCCATGAGTTGTTTCAGGCGTTCTCCAAATGATGTCATGCATGATCCTCGATATGGTGTTGTAAAGTTAATATATAGTCGGGTTTCAAAATGATTGTAACAAAACGGCTATAAATAGAAACAAATGGACGCGAAATGAGTTGACAAGACGCGAAAAGAGAACTAAAATCAATATAAAGATAAATGATTTAAAGAAAATGTAATTAAGATAAGTTGGAGCGTTTACACCCGAAAGGAAATCTGTAAACAAAATTTGACGGAAAGGTAGAAGAGTTTTGGGAAAATGCGGATATTGTTGATGTAGACTATTACAGGAAATAGGAGTTTGGACATGACACACGATACGTGTGTGATGATATTATTACAATAATGTTGAGGGTACATGACTTGTACCAGAACAGGAGGAAAAAATGTTTAGGAAACTTTTCGGCGAGACAGAACAGGATCAGATTCAGTTCTTACACCCAAGAGCGATTGCCACGCTTGTGATTCTGGCTTTGATGGTTGTTGCATTGATACTCCATGCAGTTGGTTTGAGTGGTGGGGCAGATGCTATTGCTGGTATAGCTGAAATGGGGGTTGCTATTGTATTACTGTTCGTTTGGGGATGGCCAGTTGTTAAGGGACTGTTTGGAATAACGGCAATAGGCGCTATTTTTTCGGGAAATGTGGTTATTGGAGTTGTGCTGTTTGTAGTATATTTGACGCTTGCATATTTTCTTGGCATTATTTTTGCTTTCATAGGAACTATAAGATACATTTATCTGCGGATTAAGTATGGGAAAAATCAATGAGCGCATTTGAAAATCCATGGGGAGATATAGATAAAACAAAAGAGGGTGCACCATATGTAGTCAGTGATGATGGCTGGGGCTGGCTTGGGTTGGCGATTTTAGCACTTGTTCCAGTTGTTTTTATGGGGTTTGCACTTCAAGGTATGGCAAATTTTATATCTTCCCATCCGATTTGGATAATAGTTGGATATATTTTATTGACGTTGGGAATAGGCGCAATTTCGTATAAAAGGAAAACGGGATTGTGGAATGTGCTGGGAATGGTTGCTACATCTATTTCTTTTTTACCCATATTACTGACAGAAATGCTTGTTGAAATTCCGAGTATAGTGCGGGCTGGCGATTCAGTAGGCGGTATGATTGAACTGCTTATTGAATGGATTTTTATCACATTGATGGTTGTGGGAATTGCGGTTTTTGTTCATGCAGTTAATATGCTTACTATTTCGCCAGTACGTCATTTGATAATGGGGTTGGTTTATTGTGTTGTTACGGGTTTAATATTGGCAAAACAATTAAATGTTGAGAGAATTATAGAGCTGAAAACGGTGTATGGAATTATATTTTGATTGAGAGGACTATTATGGAGTTGATATGTGCTGAATGCAAGAACAAGTGGATGCCTTCAAACAGGATCAACGAAGTAATATGTCCGTACTGTGGAAATATTATAGGTGAATTATCAAGAGATTTCTCCTCGTTCGAAGATGGCATTGCTTACATTAGAAATATGTTCGGTGATGATATATTTGAACAAAGGAGATTTTTCTTTATATGCACGGAATATTGTCTTGACTATTATGAAAAGGAAATATCAGCTTTTAAGATTCTGTATGATTCTGGATTGAGTAAGAGAATACTTAATTTACGTGGAAGTGATGAGAAAATAATTGTTCGCTCAAAGAAACAATTTGTGTAACAAGAGAAAAACAAAGATTATTATTATGGGAGAAAAACATGGGATTCTTAAGTAGATTATTTGGGGGAAATCAATCAAATGCAGTAGAACAGGTTAGAAGTCAGCCAGAAGGGTTCTACATAGTTAAATACAAATATGGAGAGGGACAAGCTCGCTCTCTTTTTCAGAAGGCGGAAGCCGGTGATGTTAACGCTCAACTAACGATAGCTAAATGCTTTATGGATGTAGCCGAACAACCATATGCGCTTCCGTGGTATGAAAGGGCTGCACAGGCAGGAAGTTCACAGGCTCTTCATGAACTTACATATTTTTATGAGGGAAGGTACGTTGGAGTCGAAGCAGATCCTGAGAAAGCGGAACAAGTTCGCAGAGAGGCTCTTGAAATGAATAACCCTGAGGCCATATTAAAACTTGCATCGCAGTATTATTCAGGGGATGGTGTTGAGAAAGATAAAGAAATGGCTTTCAAGTATTACATGAAAGCCGCTGAGCTTGGAAATGATGAAGCAATGGCAGAGGTAGGAATGTGCTATCTAAATGGCGAGGGTGTCAATCAAAGTGATTCGCAAGCATTTGCATGGCTTTCTAAGTCAAATGATACCTGTTATGGTTATTATAATTTGGCACAGTGCTATATAAAAGGCATTGGAACATCAAAAAATTTAGAAAGAGGCGTATCATATTTGGAAAGAGCGGTAGAAGGAAAATGTTTGCATTTATCTGAGGCAAGAAGGCAACTTGTTGATTTATATTCTAAGGGTTATGGTGGACCTGATGCAAAAAGAAAAATGGGCGAAATTCAAGAAGAAATTAATCAGAGCGACAAATTAATGGATGAGTTAGCAGCTTTGATATTGTCTGACAGTAATAATTAAAATACAATCATTGTAAAGTAAACGCAGGTGCACTTACATCTAAAGACTCCCGGCATCGTGCCATTTGGCGCGATGCCGGGATTTCGTATTCAGTTCCATTCCTCAGCCAAGAGGAAGTCGCGGATATTCCGGTGTTTGATCCCGTTTCGGCTCATATCGAACTCATCGAGGAAAACAACGTACTTCGGAAAGTTATCGCAGATTTTCATGCGAGCATGGAATCTGCCACAAGAAACCACGAGTGAACTGTAATGATAAAACATAAAATTCGACAAACAATTTCAGATAAGATTTAAATACTTAAGCGAAGACCACTGGCGGAGCAATCACTGCCTTTTTCCTCAAAACTCATTCAACAGCCCCACAACTGTCCGCAGCTCTTCCGCCTTCACCTTATCCGGGAACTGGCCGGAGAGAACGCAGTTTTTGAAATACTTGATCTCTTCTGCGTAGGCGTCGCTCTTGGGCAGGTTGATGGAGCCGGTATCGCCGGTTGCCTGCTCAGTCGGGGAATAGATGTTGCCGTTGTTTTCATAGATTTTGCATTCGCCCTTTTCATAGGTAACGAGCGCATCCTCGAACTGGAAGCGGTAGGAAGCGCCGAAGGGGTAAGCGGATGCGTACCAGGAAGCTTCGGTGGTAACAAAGAAGCCGGGGAATTCGTATACAGCGGTCAGATAGTCCTGATTAGGCTGCTTTGCGCGGTGCTTCAGGGAAGCTTCCGGTTTGCCGAAGGCGTATACGAGGAAGTCAAGATCATGGATGTGCAGGTCGTAAGGAACAAGTCCGCTTCTCTTTTCATCCATCATCCAGTTGTCCCAGCTCCAGGCGGGATAGCTGCCGAGGCGTCCCATGTAGCCGGACAGAAGCTTGCCGTATTTGCCGGAATCGTAAAGCTCCTTGATCAGCTCATATTCGGGCCAGAAGCGCAGAACCTGTGCGATCATGAAGCACACGTTGTTTTCTTTTGCGGTGGAATATGCCAGATCGATGTCCTCTTCTTTTAAGGAAATGGGTTTTTCACTGAGGACGTGGATGCCCTTTTTCATTGCCTTGACTGCAGTGGGAACGTGCAGATAGGTGGGCAGGCAGATGTCCAGGATGTCCAGTTCTTCTTTTTCAAGCATTTCATCGATGGAGGTGTAGTGATGCGGCTCCGGATAAGGCTCCATCCGCTCCGGACGGATATCGCAGATTGCTGTGAGTGTGGTGTCCTCCATAGCGTTCCATGCAGGAATGTGTGCGCCGCTGATGCCGCCGACGCCGACTAAACCGATTTTTAACATGATGCTTCCTCCCCGTAAATTTCATCAATAATGTTTTGCAGATAAGTTCTGGATTCCAGAATGTCGGTCAGCTGCTGTGGACCGTCGATTTCCCGTTCGATGGTGACATAGGAGTTGTAGCCAAGCTCATGCAGCTTTGTAAAAACTGCACGGAAGTCTACTTTTCCCTGTCCAATGGGTGTTTCGGCACCGAGCTCATGTCCGTTTGTCGGATAGCAGCCGTCCTTTGCATGCAGGTTGCGGACGTATTTGCCGAAAACGTCAAGTGCGTCTGCCGGGTTTGCTTTTCCGTAAAGAATCAGATTTGCAGTGTCCAGATTCACATAAAGATTATCCGTGCCGACGGCTTCAAAGCAGCGCAGCATGGTAACGGGGGTTTCCTGGCCGGTTTCAAACAGCAGGCACTGCCCGTTTTTCTTCAGATGCTCTGCAACAGTGCGCACAGCGATGCAGAAGCTGCTGAAATTGGGATCATAAGGATTTTCCGGAATAAATCCCATATGGGTTACGACATCAGTGATGCCGAGCTTGTGGGCAAAATCTGCACCGTCGCAAAGGTTTTCGATCCGCATCTGTCGGTATTCCACAGGGACAAGTCCAAGGGTGAGTGGTCCGTCGTAAAAGTTCCATGCCGCAGGTCCGGTCCAGCCGCACCAGAATGCGGAAACGGTGATCTGGTATTGTTCCAGAAGTGTTTTTAAGGTGTTTGCATTTTCGTCCGTCCAGGCGGCAGGATTCCAGGAAACCAGCTGACAGGAATCGAAGTTATGTTCCCGAAGCTGGGCGAATTTTTTTTCCATACCGTCGATCTCGGAGAAATTGACGCAGGTTCCGATTTTCATAGAGAGCTCCTTTTTAGGCAAAGAAAAATAGCTTTCATTGCCCTGAAATGATGATTTTTTGTTGTCTGGGAACTGTTTTTACAGTATCATGAAAAGCAGGAGAAGCCCATTATTTTTTTGACTCATTTTAGGATAATTTTTACCTTTTGCGGAGGACAGTATGATCGACGGATACAAGGAGCTGACGCCGGTAATCTATGGAGAAAATGCGATAAAATATCTGTATACCGAGCAGAAAAAGGCAGAGGGGGAAATCTGTTTTCTGCTGCACTGGCACGACCGGATGGAGCTGACCTATGTGACGGAGGGGACGCTGCGGTTTGTGACGGAAGGAGAGGAGTTTTTGGTTTCTGCAGGAGAGCTTGCCGTAGCGGGACCGGGGCAGATGCATGGCGGTTTTGCAGTGTCGGAAAAGGTCTGCTATCATACGGTCATGTTTGATGTGGAGCGGTTTTATAATGGAACGGCAGCGTCTGAAAAATATTTACGTTCCCTGGGGAATGGAGAACTGACTTTTGTGGAAAAAATTGCAGAGAAAGAGGTTTCCGGGCTGCTGGAGCGTCTGGTGGGGCTGCTGGCCGGAAGGGACAGCGGAAAAGACAGCAAAAGCTCGCTGGCAGCCATCGGAACGCTGTATGAAATTCTCGGATGCCTGATAGAATACGGCAGGTCAAAAAGCAGTGCAAAGGTCAGTCCGGACAGCGGGTTTGGTCAGATTTTAATCTATGTGAATCATCATTATACGGAAAAACTCAGCCCGGCAGCGCTGAGTGCGCAGTTTGGATATCATGAGGCGTATTTCTGCAGACGCTTTCGGGAGCTGACAGGCATTACCTTTTCGGAATATGTCCGTGCGCTCCGGATGGAGTATGCACAGAAGCTTTTGAAGGAATCAGAGGATGAGGTGGGGACAGTGGCCTGGAAATGCGGCTACCCGGACGGAAGCTATTTTACACGGGAGTTTCGGAAGATGTACGGGTTTACACCATCGCAGTTCCGGCGGATGACGCGGTGAACTGTAGCGTTTCGGCAGATGTGAGGAAACACAGCAGTGAAAAAAAGCTGTACAACAAAAACACCGCAGTCTATAATGGAAAAAACGGATCGGGAGGGAGAAAATGTTATGCAGGCATTATTTGATGCCGTAAACGCGATTTGCGGCAAAATTCAGGTTGTATCAGATCTGTTCTGGGAGTTTCCGACTAACTTCGGATGGTATGCGGCGATCCCGATTCTTGGAAATTTCAGTCTGGCGATCATTTTGCTGGTCGGTACTGGAATTTTTCTGACATTTCGGTTCCGGTTTGTACAGGTACGGAAATTTAAGTACGGCTTAAAAGTGCTCCTTCACAGCAAAGCAGCGACGAAGACCGGTATTTCAGCGCTGGCGGCATTTTTGCTGTCTACGGCGATGCGGGTAGGACCGGGAAATATTCTTGGTGTGACGGGTGCGATTTCGATCGGTGGTCCGGGCGCACTGTTCTGGATGTGGCTGTCGGCGTTTTTCGGGATGTCCACAGCCTTTGCAGAATCCACGCTGTCCCAGATTTTTAAAGAGAAAAGAGATGGGCAGTATGTCGGCGGACTTCCTTTCTATGGAAGAAGACTGTTAAACAATGCGGCGTGGGCCGGTGTTGCGCTGAGCGTGCTCTACATTGTCTATGCCTTTTTGTGCTTCCCGGCGCAGGGCTTTAATACCATCTCCGCAGTCGGTGCCATTGCAAATGAGATCACCGGGACGACGATTGCGACCAATTCGACGCTGTATTGGATTTCCTTCGTGGTACTGATCCTGATTGCTGCACTGATCAGCTTTGGTGGCATTAAAAAAGTGACAAAGGTAACGGATCTGCTGGTTCCTGTGATGGCGGTGATCTATGTGCTGACCGTAGTTGTGCTGGTTGTCTGCAACTTTACGCGGATTCCGTGGTTTTTTCAGGCGGTATTTGGACAGGCATTTTCGCCGGATGCTGTATTTGGCGGAGCCTTCGGCACAGTCCTTAGCCAGGGCATTAAACGTGGTCTGATGTCCAACGAGGCAGGTCAGGGTACCATCACGATGCCTGCGGCGGCTGCGGATGCAAATCATCCCTGCGATCAGGGATGCGTTCAGGCCATCGGCGTTTTTCTGGATACGATTGTGATCTGTACGCTGACCGGATTTGTGGTGATTATGGGAAGGATGTGGACGACAGACCGTGCGGCAGAGTGGTTTGATATGGGCAAGCTGGACAAATTCCTGGCATCCTGCGGAGAGCTGACCGGACAGAGCGGCGCTTATCAGATCGTAACGTTTTTAGTGAGCATCTGCTTTGGCCTGTTTGCATTTACCTGTCTGATCGGCTTTATGTCCTTTACGGAAATGTGCGCGGTGCGGATTTCTTCGCGCAAGGGTTTTATTGTTCTGATCCGGCTGCTGTGCCTGTTCGTCATTTCCTTTGGTGTCATTACCAATATCGCGGGAATGGATCTGGGCGCGCTCTGGGATTTAAGCGATTTTGCCAATATTCTGATGGTTTACTGCAACCTGCCGCTGCAGTATCTTGGTCTGAAGTATGTAACCCGGGCGTGGAAGCACTTCGAAAAACAGGACGGCACGCCCTTTACGTCTGAAATAGCAGGAATCGATGTGCCGGTCTGGGAGGAAAAAGCCGGAAAAGCATAACGGGTACTTTCACAGAAAGAAAGGCTGACGCGGTCAGAAAAACAGCCGTCGGGGCGGCAGAATGGGAGGGTATATGGATTACGCACTGTATCAGAAAATTTCAAAGGTCACGCTGGGAAAGCAGCCGGCGGACCTGGTATTAAAAAATCTGAAGCTGGTGGATGTGTTTACAGGGGAGATCGTGGAGTCAAACGTTGCAGTCAAGGACGGTCTGATCGCGGGGGTGTCGAGACGTTACCGCGGAAAAAAGGAGATCGACCTCGGTGGAAAATATCTTGCACCGGGCTTTATCGACGCACATCTGCATCTGGAATCCACCATGGTTACGCCCAACGAGCTGGTCAGCACGGCGGCACGTTTCGGGACGACGACATTTATCGTAGATCCCCATGAGGCGGCGAATGTCAGCGGTGCGGCCGGGATTGACTATATTCTTGATCAGACGGAAAAATCTCCGGCGAATGTCTACGTCATGATGCCGTCCTGTGTACCGGCGACGCATGTGGACGATAACGGCGGTATTTTTTCCGCAAACGATATGTATCCGTACGTCCGCAATCCGCGGGTTCTGGGACTGGGGGAAGTGATGGATGATCCGGGGGTTATCAACGGCGACGAGAGCATGTTTTCCAAACTGCTGCTGTTTGAAAACCGGACGATTGACGGGCATGCCCCTTATCTGCCAAACCGGGAGCTGAGCGCTTACAAGATGGCGGGGGTGGATACCGACCATGAAGCGACCAGCTTTGAATACGCGCTGGAAGAGGTGCGCCGCGGCATTCATGTCCATATCCGCGAGGGCAGCGCAGCCCACAACCTGAAGGATATCGTAGAGGGCATTGTCCGCACCGGAATCGATACGGAATATTTTTCCTTCTGTACGGACGACAAGCATATCGAGGATATTTTACGGGACGGCCATATCAGCTACAACGTAAAGCTTGCGGTTTCCCTCGGCATGAATCCGGTTCAGGCGATCAAAATGGCGACGATCAACACTGCAAAATGCTACGGTTTAAAGCATCTGGGCGCGATTTCCCCGGGCTTCCAGGCGGACTTTGTTGTGCTGGATAATCTGCAGGATCTGAATGTGACAGATGTATTCTATAAAGGAAAGCTTGTAGACCGGAATGCGCCGATCCGTGTAAAAACGTGCGGCAGAGCGTTGAAACATACAGTACACCTCGACAAGGTGAAGGCAGAGCAGTTTGTGCTTCCGATTGGAAAAAAGAAAACCCATGTAATCGGCATCAATCCGTCCCAGATCACCACAGAGGATCTGGCGGTTTCCCTGCAGCCTGCGGCAAATTATGTTCCGACGGACGGCTATTCCAAGGTTGCGGCTGTGGAGCGGCATCATAATACCGGAAAAATCGGCGTTGCAGTGGCAAAGGGCTACGGCATCCGAAACGGCGCAGTGGCATCTTCTGTATCCCACGATTCCCACAACATCATCGTCATCGGGGACAATGACCGCGACATGGCATTGGCAGTGGACGAAATCATCCGAACGCAGGGCGGTTATACCGTTGTGGAAAACGGCGAGGTATTCGAAACGCTGCCGCTTCCGATCATGGGACTGATGAGCGACGCCGGGTTTGAGTCTGTCAATGAGACTTTAGGCCGGATGATAAAAAAAGCGCATGAAATGGGCGTTCCGGCGGATATCGAGCCGTTCATCACATTATCGTTTTTGGCACTTCCCGTCATTCCGACGCTGCGCATTACGCCGCGCGGTCTGTGTCTGCTGACCGCGAAGGGACCGGAAATTCTGCAGGAGTAAAGCCAGGCTGGAAAGCGCCTGCAAAAAAAGTTTTTATGGAGGAACTTATGGATATCAAAGAAAAAATTCATGAACTGTCAGAGGAAATGATTCAGAATCTGGGACGTCTGGTTGCGGTGGATTCCCAGCTCGGCACGCCCGAAGAAGGCAAGCCCTTTGGCGAAGGCCCGGCAAAAGCCCTTGAGGTTGGCTTAAAAATTGCTGATGAGCTCGGCTTTCAGACAGTCAATCTGGACAACTACTGCGGCTATGCAGAGATGGGCGAAGGAAAAGAGATTATCGGTATCGCCGGACATCTTGATATCGTGCCGGTGGGTGGCGACTGGACCCACGATCCCTTCGTGCTGACCCGTGAGGGCGATTATGTATACGGCCGTGGAACGACCGACGACAAGGGACCTGTTCTGGAAGCACTTTATGCGATGAAGCTGCTGCGGGATTCCGGCGTGAAGTTAAATAAAAGAGTCCGCCTGATCATGGGCTGTAATGAGGAAACCGGTTCGAAGTGCATGGCGCATTATAATGAAGTGGAAGAGGAGCTGTCCTGCGGCTTTACGCCGGACGCGAACTTCCCCTGCATCCACGGCGAAAAGGGACACATGTCAATGATGGCATATTCCAAACATACGAAGATCCTTTCCATGAACGGCGGTTTTGTTACAAATGCGGTTTGCGATTCCTGCACGACAGTGATTCCCGGGGCAGCAGGTCTGAAGGAAAAGCTGGAAAAAGAGCTGGCTGAGACGAAGCTTCAGGAGTACCGCGTGACAGAAGAAAATGGAGAGATCACGATTTATGCAAAGGGAGTGCCTGCACATGCCAGCACGCCGACGCTGGGGGTCAATGCGGCAGGTGTAACCTTTGAGTGTCTGGAAAAGGCAGGCTTTGAAGATGATTTTGTCACTTTTTATAATACCCATCTCGGAACTGCCTGCGACGGCTCCGGTATCGGCTTAAAGGTTTCCGATGCTTATGGCGATCTGACGTTCTGCAATGGTATCGTAAAAACCCAGGACGGCGTGATTTCCTGCACGATTGATATCCGTGTTCCGGTTACCTTAAAGCCCGACGAGGTCCGCAAGCTGTGCGAGGATAAGCTGGAGGATGAGAACGGACGGATCGAGATTCTGGACATCGGCGATGGATTATTTTTCCCGAGAGAGTCCCCTCTCGTAGAAGCCCTGTACAAGGCGTATGTAGATGTGACCGGCGATACTGCAAACGAGCCGATGGTCATCGGCGGAGGAACCTATGCAAAGTCCCTGAAAAATATCATCGCTTTCGGTCCTGAAAAGCTCGGAATCGATTATCGCATTCATGGTGCGGACGAGTATATCCTTGTATCCGGCATGGAGGAAGCAGTGCTGGTATACATGGAAGCAATTAAGAACCTGCTGGCGATTTAAGTATTTCCGTATGGATCAGGATTTTTGCCTGCATATTTCTTGACTATTATACATTAAAAATGTATAATTATTCATTGTGGCAGGAAGCGATATGCCAAAGGGTCTGCAGCTGCCATAAAGAAAGAGATTTATGATTATTATCAGCGTAACTGTGAGGGTACGGAGCAGTTACGCTTCAACAAAATAAAGGAGTAATCAAAAATGGCAAGTTTATGGGGCGGAAGATTTGAAAAAGACATGGATGAGATTGTAAAAAAATACAATGCATCTATTTTCTTTGACCAGAGAATGTACAACGAGGACATCGACGGCAGCATCGCACATGTGACCATGCTTGGAAAGCAGGGCATTGTATCCAATGAGGAAAAAGATCAGATCATCGCAGGTCTGGAAGAAATCCGTAAAGAAATTGTAGAAGGAAAGATCCTGTTTACCGTAGAAGACGAAGATATCCATATGGGCATCGAGAGCCGTCTGATTGACAAAATCGGAGACGTGGGCAAAAAGCTCCATACTTCCAGAAGTCGTAACGACCAGTGTCAGGTAGATATTCGCCTGTATCTGAGAAAAGAAATTTATGAGATTTTGAATAGCCTGTGCTATCTGGAAAGCGTCATTCTGGAAAAGGCAGAAAAATATGAGGATAAGATTACAGTAGGCTTTACCCATCTTCAGCACGCACAGCCCATCACCATCGGATTTGTTTTTATGGCATATTTCCAGATGTTTAAAAGAGATATAGAACGTGTGACGGATACGCTGGAGCGTCTGAATTATAACCCCCTTGGGGCGTGTGCACTGGCAGGAACCACGATGCCCATCGACCGTCATTTGACGAGCGAGCTGCTTTCTTTTACTGCACCGACGGAAAATGCCATGGATACAGTCAGCGACCGGGACTACAGCCTGGAATTTTTGAGCGACGCTTCCATTTCCATGATGCACTTGTCCCGCTGGGCGGAGGAATTTGCATGGTGGAACTCTTCCGAGTTTTCCTATATCGCAATCGACGACAGCTTTTGCACCGGCAGCAGCATTATGCCCCAGAAGAAAAACCCGGATATGGCGGAGCTGATCCGCGGCAAGGTTGGTCGTGTATACGGCGATCTGATGCAGCTGTTGACCGTTATGAAGGGAACTCCGCTTGCTTATAACAAGGACTTCCAGGAGGATAAGGAGAGCCTTTTCGATGCGATCGACACCTGGAAAGCGACAATCGATATTTTTGCGAAGATGCTGGACAAGACCGAATTCCGGATGGATCAGATCGAAAAACAGCTTGGAAAAGGCTTCTTAAATGCGACAGATATTGCAGAGCATTTTGCAAAGCAGGGCATTCCGTTCCGGGAAGCACACTCTATCGTAGGACATATGGTAAAAGCATGTGAGAAGAAGAGCTGTGACCTTGAAGATCTGACAGACGAAGAGCTGCAGGCGATCGACAAGCGCGTGACCAAAGAGCTGCTGGGGGACATCAGCATCAAGTCCTGTGTCAATGCCCGCGTATCCTTCGGAGGAACGGCACCTTCTGAGGTACATCGTCAGATCGAGGTTGGCCGTCAGTGGTTAAACAGCCTGGAACGGTAAGGAAGCAAGCACACGCTGTCGGCGGCGATCATGGAAATTCATGAAAAAGCGACGAATCAGGAATTGAATTTTGAAAAATTGCGATCGAGCATAAATTTGTGCTGCGAGGTGTGTTTATGGGACACCTCAGATGCTATGATGGAACCAGATAAGGAAATTACTTACTGGTTCTTTTTCAATTCATGACAATAGAATGCACATTCTGCGAGCATTCTATTGTTTGAGGCACCGACCGGAAAAAATGTGAAATATGACATATTTCAGGTCAGAAAAAATGTAATAAAGTGGATGGAATAGGTAAGAAAAAATGCGATATACTATATCTGAAGATATACTATATCTGAACAGGAAGGTATTTTGAATGAATCAGAAAGACAGAACAGAGATGGAGAAGAAAACGTTCCATGGGGCGGAAACTTTCAATGGCCGCACGGAGCAGTTAAAAGAATATTTAAGGCGTCTGGGTACAGGCGAGGCGCTGGAAAGTGTCCGGGCAGATTTTGTAAAGCAGTTCAGCGATGTTGAGGCGTCTGAAATCATGCAGGCGGAACAGAAGCTTTTAAAAGAAGGAACGCCGCTTACAGAGGTTCAGAAACTCTGTGACGTGCATTCAGCGCTGTTTCACGGTGCAACGAAAGAAGAACGGATCGCCAATGCGGAGAAAGAGGTCGAGGCATCCAGGAAGAGAATCGCAAATGCAGAAGACGGAGCTGATGCGTCTTTGAAAAGGGAAAAGCTGCAGGAAGAGCTGGCAAAACGCGAAAAATTTGAAAAAAAGGAATATTCGGACAAGCATACAAAAGCGGCGGAGCTGATCGCAATTGTCGGACATCCTCTTTACACGTTTACGAAAGAAAACGAAGCGCTGGCAGAGCTTTTAAAGCAGTTTAAAGAATCCCGGTCGGAAGAACTTTTGTTAAAAATCCGGGACTTATCGGTTCATTATGCGAAAAAGGGCGATCTGTTATATCCGCAGTTAAAGGTAAAATACGGTATTTCCGGTCCGTCTGATGTGATGTGGACAGTGGATGATGAAATCCGGGACGATCTGGGCATACTGATGAAGGAAAGTCCACGAAGTGCGGACTGGAATACGCGCTTGGACGGCGTATTAAAACGCGTGGAGGAAATGATTTACAAAGAGCAGAATATTTTGTTTCCGATCTGTGCCGTAAATTTTACAGAAGACGAGTGGAAAGGTATCTATCAGGACGCGAAGGATTATGCGGTTTGCTTTGGGGCAGAGCCGGAGGTGTGGGACAGAGCGGAGAATGTTGGACGAAGTGAGTTTGGCTGGCGGCGCAGCGCAGATGGACAGCAGGGCTCTGCAGGGCAGAAAGACGCTGCCGGTGAAATTGTGATGCCGGGCGGGCACATGACGCTGGAACAGCTTACCGCGCTTTTAAATACGGTTCCGCTGGAAATCAGCTTTATCGATACGGAAAATATCAATCGTTTCTTCAATGAAGGTCCGAAGGTATTCAAACGCCCTGCAATGGCGATTGATCGGGAAGTATTTTCCTGTCATCCGCCCAAAATCGAACCTATGGTACGCGCAATTATCGAGGATTTTCGCAACAACAAAAGGAATCGTGTCCCTGTCTGGATGGAGAAAGGCGGACGCACGATGCTGGTAACTTATATGGCTGTCCGTGATAAGAACGGAAAGTACCTCGGTACGGCGGAATTTGTGCAGGATATGGAGTTTGCAAAGGAGCATTTTGGCAAATAGGTCCAGACGGGGAGCGGCCAGCGTTGCTGATTTTCAGCGTATAAGTCCGGCGAACTTCACAGCGTAAAGGCGGTAAAGCAGTTTAAGATGGCGCTGCTTCTGACGCTGGAATAAGCAGACAGGTGCGATTTTTTGAAAGAAAATGGGCCGGTTTTTCTGAAACTTTTGGCAGCAAACAATAGAATGCACGCTCTGCGGGCATTCTATTGTCATGAATTGAAAAAGGTGATGCAGAATCTTGAAAACAGGGGATTTTGCATCACCTTTTTTGCGGAGTTTATAGTACAATGATGACGAAAGGCAGGAAACAGCTATGTCATTATTTAAGAAAAAATCATCTGCAAAATCCTATGATAAAGACACACAAAAACCTGTGATTAAAGCCAGTATCTGCAATGGGGAACAGGTTGCCGGTTTCAAGGATCTCCATACCGGGAAATTCGAAGAAGTGATGCTGATCTGCAGCGCAGCCGATCTTGACGATTTCAGGGTCATGTACGGGATAACAGAAGAAATCACCAAAGAATACTGATTTACGAAAAGAGGGAACGACCATTGGGCGAAACATCAGAAAAACGGCTCGAAAAAGTCCGTTTCATGAACATGTGCATGATTCAGGACGGCAGAGGAAATGTGCTGGCGCTGGATAAAGTAAACGACAGCTACACCGGAACGACCTTTCCAGGCGGTCATGTGGAACCAGGAGAATTATTTTTTCAGTCTATGATCCGGGAGGTTTGGGAAGAAACGGGACTTACGATCGAAAATCCGGAATTTCGCGGGCTGTACCACTGGCATAAAGACGGCGTACATCATGTGATAACGCTCTACCGGGCGTACACTTTTTGCGGCGAACTGGAAAGCTCCGAAGAAGGACGGGTATACTGGATTTCGCTGGAAGAATTGAAGGCAAAAAAACTTGCATCAGGGATGGAGTACGTTCTGGAGATGATGGAGTCAGAAACGATAAAAGAATGCTATGTACGCCGGGAAGCAGACCGGTATGTGGGGAAGGCATATTGATTTATTGGAGAAATTGCAGCCGCGGGTCAGGGACAGCGCTTTAAAAATTTACGATCGAGCAAAAATTTGTGCTGCGAGGTGTGTTTATGGGACACCTCAGATGCTATGATGAAACCAGATGGCCTAAAATGTATCGCAAATGCAGAGTATGTCCTGGAAGGCTATCTTTGCCACGACAAGACCGTCAGCGCAACGCAGCGCTGCTCGCGTTCTCCGTATTTTCTGAGTTAAAGCATGTATTTCTGGTAGACGAGGATGTGGATATCTTCGATATGAGCGATGTAATGTGGGCAATGACGACAAGATTCCAGGCGGATGTGGATATGATCTCGATTCCGGGCTGCCACTGCCATGTGCTTGACCCATCCAACGACCATGCCCTCGATCCTTCTATCCGCGTTCACGGAATTGCCTGCAAGGCGATTTTCGATTGCACGGTTCCGTTCGACCAGAAAGAGAACTTTGTCAGAAGCAATTTCATGGAAATTGACAAAGATAAATGGGCAAAAGAGCTCGCGTTCTAAAAAGATAATGAGGAGGAAGCCGACATGCCAGTTGGTGTAATTGTCGACGCGCTCGCTGTAGTAATCGGCGGTATTGTAGGCGCTGTTGCAGGAAAAAAACTGAAAAAAGACTTTATAGATAACATGAACCTGATCCTGGGCTGCTGTTCCATGTGCATGGGTGTCAGCACGATCGTATTGATGCAGCACATGCCTGCAGTTGTTTTTGCGATTATTCTCGGTACGGGACTGGGACTTGCGGTTCATTTGGGCAAGCGGATCAACAAGGGCGGACTTGCGCTGCAGAAAGGCATCAGCCGTTTTGTAAAAACCTCTTCCGATGTGCCGGAAGCAGAGTTTGAGGCTACTTTAGTAACCTGCATCACGTTGTTCTGCGCGAGCGGAACCGGAATTTACGGCTCCATTATCGCAGGTATGTCCGCAGATCACAGCGTCCTGATCGCAAAGGCGATTCTGGATCTGTTCACCGCAGTTGTATTTGCCTGCACGCTGGGCATGGTAACCGCAGCAGTAGCGATTCCGCAGTTTATCATTTTCTTTATCCTGTTTTTACTTGGCGGCCCGATTTACAACGGACTGGATCTTGGAACCAATACCTACATCATCAACGACTTCAAGGCGTGCGGCGGCTTTATCATGCTGGCGACCGGCTTTAGAATGTGCAAGATCAAGCAGTTTCCGGTGGCGGATATGATTCCGGCTATGGTTTTGATTTTCCCGATCGCAATTTTCTGGAATGACTGTGTAACTCCGGCTGTCAACATGCTTGCAGGAATGGTGCATTGATGAAAAAAAGACTGGTTGTGGGAATCAGCGGCGGCAGTGGAATTCCACTGGTGACAGAGCTGCTTTCCCGGCTTCAAAAAATTGAAGAGATCGAAACGCATCTTGTATACACCAGAGGCGCAGAGATTACCGCAGCGTAGAAAGCTGATTTTAGTTGCGAGGGAATGCCCGTTCAATACGATTCATCTGCGCAACCTGTATGAGCTGAGCCAGATGAGCGTGGAAATTTTGCCGCCGATGCTCACGTATTACAATCATCCGCAGACGGTTGCAGACTGCACGATCTGCGTCTGGGGCGGGGATACGCCGCATGTCGGCAGTGTCGTGATGTCCACGGCACGACCGAGTCTGACCGGAAGCGGTGTGGGCGTAACCTCGTCCGTTTTAAATGGAATCGGACATAAAGACGAGTATGTTGCGAGAAAATTCGCAGAAGCTGCAGCAGAAAAATTCGTCTGTACAGCGGTCTGCAGCTGCGGGATTCATATCGACGATATCACACCGGCACAGCTGCAGGAGGTGTCCACGGTATGCGATAAACTGTTGAAGCAGGTAATTTGGGACGCGTGACGGCGGTGCGCCGCCGCGTAGCGAAGCTGCAGAAAGAGTATATGATACAATCAAAAAGCCTCTGGATGGAGAAATCTCTACAGAGGACTTTTTGTGTCCTGCCGCGGCGGAGAATTTTGCACGGCAGGACTTTTTTTGCCTGCACTGCCGCAGAGTGTGGTATACTATAAAAAATGGGCAGCAAAAGTCATTCTGGAAAGGGGAAATAGAGTATGAAAGAGTTTTATATCACAGACGACGGCATTCAGCTGCATGCAAAGCTGGACATGCCGGAGGAAAAAGAAAAGTGCCCGCTGGTTATTGTGTTTCATGGTTTAACCGGCAATATGGAGGAACGGCACATCACTGCTGTTTCAAACGCAATGAATGAAATCGGGTTTGCGACACTGCGCGTAGAGCTGTACGGACATGGAAAAAGCGGTGGTGCCTTTGAACAGCATAATCTGATGAAGTGGATCAATAATGCCATGACTGTGACGGATTATGCAAAGACGCTGGATTTTGTGACAGACCTTTATATCTGCGGACATTCCCAGGGCGGACTGCTTACCATGCTGGCAGCAGGAATGCGGGCGGATGATTTTAAGGCGGCGATTCCGATGTCTCCTGCAATTGTAATCCCGGATGGTGCGAGAAAAGGGAATCTGCTTGGTCAACCTTTTGATCCGGAGCATATTCCGGATATGGTGGAATGGGGGGACCGGCATCTGAGCGGTAATTATCTCCGCATAGCACAGCTTCTGGATGTAGACGAGGCGATCCGCAAATATGAAAAGCCGGTGCTTTTGATTCATGGAGACGCAGATGAGGCAGTTCCTATAGAATATTCCATTGATGCAGCGAAAAAATATAAAAATGCAAAGCTGGTACAGATTCCCGGAGACACACACTGCTACGATGAACATCTTGATCAGGTGACTGCAGCGGTGAAGAAATTTCTCGGCGAAATGGAGAACCGGGAAGGGTGACATAACAACAGGGCTGACCTTTGGCAGTCAGCCCTGTTGTTCATGACAATAGAATGTTCGCGGAGCATACATTCTATTGTATGCCCGTGCAGTTGTTTTACAGCGTGCCGCTCTTTTGTGCCTGATCGACATCGATTGCAAGCTTCTTGACCTGCCCGGAGAGAACAAGCAGGGCGATCAGGTTGGGAATCGCCATCAGACCGTTGAAGGTGTCTGCAATATCCCAAAGCAGACCAAGGTTGATGGTTGCACCGATGATCGATACAAAGGAATAGGCTACAAGGAAGGGACGGACGAGCTTTTCTCCGCCTAAAAATTCGATACAGCGGGAACCGTATAAGCCCCAGCCGATGATTGTGCTGAATGCGAAGCAGCACATGGCAACTGCGGTGAAGATAGAAACCCAGCCCCCATAGGTTGCAGTAAAACCGGAAATTGTCAGCTCTGCGCCGGCAGCCTGACCATAGACGATGTTGGGCGCACCGAGCAGAATGACAAGACCGGTAAGTGTACAGACCACGATCGTATCCATGAATACCTCAAAAATACCGAACATGCCCTGATGGACAGCATTGTTCGTATCTGCGCAGGCATGGGCGATGGAACCGGTACCAAGGCCGGCTTCATTGGAAAAAATACCGCGGGAGACGCCTTTTTTCATGCTTAAAAACATGCTTCCGATGATGCCGCCGGTGGCTGCCTGAGGGGTAAATGCACTTTTAAAAATCATGGCAAACACTGCAGGAATGCGGTTGATATGCAAAATAACAACGCCGATTGCAAGGATTACATATAAAGTTGCCATAAACGGAACGAGCTTTTCCGAAACCTGACCGATCCGCTTTATTCCGCCAAGCAGCACCATGGCAACGAAAGCGGCAATGAAAATACCGAAGATCAGATTGGCACGTTCATCTACAGTGTCGTCGATGATATGCAGGTTGTGCAGTGCAGAATGAATAGAAGAAACAATGGTATTAACCTGGGTGGCGTTTCCTGTGCCGAACACAGTCAGGACGCCGAACAGGGCATAAAGAACCGCTAAAAAATGCCATTTTTTGGATAGACCATTTTTAATATAGTACATTGGACCGCCAACATATTCGCCATTTGCGTTCTTTTCCCGGAAATGGATTGCGAGCGTAACCTCGGAAAATTTGGTACACATGCCGAGAAAAGCAGAGCACCACATCCAGAAAATTGCGCCGGGACCGCCGAGGGCAATCGCGCCCGCAACGCCTGCGATGTTGCCGGTGCCGACCGTGCCTGCAAGCGCGGTACAGACTGCCTGGAGCGGGCTCATGGAGCCGTCCTTTGCCTGTGTTTTGTCAAAAATTTTACCGATCGTGTTTTTCATGGCAGCGCCGAATTTGCGCACCTGAATGAAACGGGTACGGACAGAAAGCAGAAGTCCTACGCCGATGATGCAGATCATTGCGGGGACGCCCCAGATAAATCCGTTGACCGCCTGATTGATTTTGATGATACTTTCTAACATAAAACCCTCATTTCTTCCCATTGATCCGGAATGGGCAGGGAGATTCACTTGAATGCGTTACCGGACTGAAACGGGAAAGTCTTTTGCACCATTATGACATAAAATACAGGCTTTGTACAAGTTTTTTATAGAATGTATGCGATCGGAACGCGACTGGCATCCTTTAAATTTTGGAATGCATAAAATAATTACGGTGTGATGGCACCGTTCACGATTCTTTGAGATTGGAGATACGATAGATGAACTTTGATAAAAATGCTTATACCGTAGAGTCATTGACAGTCGGAGTGCATACAATCCGCTACCGGCAGTTTGCCGATCTGCTTTATGCGGATTTACCGGCGAATGCAGCGTATCAGCGGATGCACATTTATGCTCCGGAGGGTTTTTACGAGGGAGAAAGCATCAACGGATATACGCTTGCGACTGCTCCGGTTTTTATGCCGAATCAAGTCGGCGGCTATATGCCGGGTGAGCCGGCCGCGCCGGGAGAAACGCAGGAAGGCTCCGGGATCCCGAATACGGTTTTCTGTGCGCTGGAGCATGGCTATGTCGTAGCTGCGCCGGCGATCCGCGGCAGGGTGCAGCAGGATGAAAACAAAACCTATACCGGAAAAGCGCCTGCCTGCATTGTGGATTATAAAGCGGCGGTGCGTTATCTGCATGCATTTGCCAAGGATTTGCCGGGCGATGAGGAAAAGATTATCACAAACGGGACAAGTGCGGGCGGCGCACTGTCTTCGTTGGTCGGCAGTTCAGGAAACCACCCGGATTATGAGCCGTATTTAAAGGCGATCGGAGCAGCGGATGCGGGCGATGAGATTTTTGCAGCGTCCTGTTACTGCCCGATCATCAACCTGGAGCATGCGGATGCGGCTTACGAATGGCAGTTTCTCGGTGTGAATGAATTTCGCCGGATGCAGATGAATCTGACGGAGGGCGGCAGACCGGAATTTTCCGCGGTAGACGGCGATATGACACCGGAGCAGGTGCAGACCTCGAAGGACGAAGCGGCGCTTTTCCCGGAGTACGTCAACAGTCTCGGGTTAAAAGATGAACAGGGGCGCGCCCTGACGCTTGCGGCGGATGGAACCGGCACGTTTTTGGAATATGTGAAAGCGATCGTTCTGGAATCCGCACAGAAAGCGCTCGATAGGAAAACCGATCTTTCCGGGGAAACCTGGCTGACCGTGGAGGACGGACGCGCGGTTGGAATGGATTTCCCTGCCTATGCAAGGGCGATCACGCGTATGAAAACAGCGCCTGCGTTTGACGGGCTGGAGCTGGAAACGGCGGAAAACGACCTGTTTGGTTCGGAAAACGTCAACTGCCGCCATTTTACAAAATACAGTTTGGAACACAGTAAAAAGCGCGGAGAGATGGCACCGGAGCAGGTTGTGCGCATGTTAAACCCGATGTCTTATGTGGATGCTGCGGATGCGCAGAAAGCGAAATATTTCCGCATCCGGCATGGAGAGTGTGACCGTGATACCTCCCTTGCAATTTCAGCGATGCTGGTCGCAAAGCTGCGTGCACAGGGCTGTAGCGTGGATTACCATGCGCCGTGGGGCGTACCGCATGCGGGCGACTATGATCTGGACGAGCTGTTTGCATGGATCGATGAAATCTGCAGATAGAGTGGTGTGCTTTCGAAGCAGAGAAAGACGTTCACAGCGATAGCATAGATTCCGCCTGCGGAGACAAATAAGGAGAAACCGATATGGAACAGGAAAATCAGGCGCAGCATAAGCGCCGCGTTCGATATAAAGGAAAATACCCGAAGAAATTCGAGGAAAAATATAAGGAGCTGCAGCCGGAAAAATATCAGGATACAGTGCAGCATGTGATCCGTAAGGGAAATACGCCTGCCGGGATGCACATTTCGATTATGGTAAAGGAAATTCTGGATTTTTTGCAGATTCAGCCCGGGGAAACCGGCTTTGACGCGACGCTGGGCTACGGCGGACACACGAAAGCAATGCTGGAATGCTTGCATGGTGATGGGCACATGTATGCGACGGACGTAGACCCGGAGGAATCCGCCAAGACGAAAAAGCGTCTGGAGGAGCTGGGCTATGGGGAGGATATTCTTTCCATCCGGCTGCAGAATTTCTGCACGATCGACGAGATCGCGAAGGAGGTCGGTGGATTTGATTTCATCCTGGCGGATCTGGGAGTGTCTTCGATGCAGATCGACAATCCGAAGCGCGGCTTTTCCTTTAAAGTGGATGGCCCTCTGGATCTGCGATTGAATCAGGAAAAGGGCATCAGCGCGGCAGAACGGCTGGATACGATTTCACGAGAAGAGCTTGCCGGTATGCTGTATGAAAATTCAGACGAGCCGTACTGTGAGGAGCTTGCGAAGGCAATCACAGAAGAAATCCGCCGCGGCAACCGGATTGACACAACGACAAAGCTGCGTAGGGTGATCGAAAGGGCGCTGGACTTTTTGCCGGAAAAGGAAAAGCAGGAGACGGTCAAAAAGACCTGTCAGCGGACGTTTCAGGCGCTGCGCATTGACGTCAACCATGAGTTTGAAGTGCTTTACGAGTTCATGGAAAAGCTGCCGGGCGCATTGAAACCGGGCGGGCGCGTTGCAATCCTGACGTTCCATTCCGGCGAGGACAGGCTCGTGAAGCAGGCACTGAAAGAGGGCTATCGGGAGGGCATCTATTCTGATTATGCCAAAGATGTCATCCGCCCTTCCGCGGAGGAATGTGCACAGAACGGACGCGCGCGTTCGACGAAAATGCGCTGGGCGGTGCGTGCAGAGTGAGGGGATAGTTATGGAAGAAAAAGAGATCGAACTGCGGGACGAGGGGCTGCGGGGAAATGAAAAAATAGAGGAAGCCATCGCCGGGCTGCAGCAGGAGCCGACGCAGGAAATGCTGGCACATGCGCTGACGGTGGTGCGCCGCCGAATGAAAGAAAACGGACAGCTTATCGTTGCAGTGGAGCCTCCGGCTGGCGGCGGACAGCTTTTACTGCAGACCGTCAAAACGTCGGACAGCAAACTGTGGTGGGCTGCGTTTACCGGATTTGAGGAAGAGCTGCGCGGCAGCGACCGCGTGAAATCGACGTTTTTGGCGGATATGGGACAGCTGTTTGTAACCGCGCTGCAGGCAGACGGCGTGGAAGGGATCATTTTGAATCCCTGGAACCGGACGCTGATGCTGGAAAAAGAGCTGATCCGGATTATTTTGGGGCAGCAGGGGTAAAGCACTTGCGCGAAGCGGCAGACATGGGAAGAAAATGCTGGACTGGTGGATGCCGCAGCAGGAATTACAAAAGATAAGTCGCTGGATATGCGGCAGAAAGAGAGGAAACGAAATGATTACAGGTGTTCATCATGTATGTATGAAATGCAGATCGGAGGAGCTGGAAAAGGTTCAGAAGTTCTATGGGGAGCTTCTTGGACTTCCGCTTGTCAGAAGCTGGGGTGAGCCGAAGGTGGAAGGGCTGATGTACGGCGCAGGAACGAGCCTGATTGAGATTTTCCCGAACGTAGAGGAAGATCTGCCGCAGGGTGCAATCCGCCATTTCGCGCTGGCGACGGACGATGTGGACAGCATCGTGGAGACTGTGCGCAAGGCTGGCTATGCCGTGACGATGGAGCCGGGCGATATTGAAATCATGTCGAAGCCCTCTCTCCCGGCGCGGATCGCATTTATTATCGGACCGGTGGGAGAAGAAATCGAACTGTTCTGCGAAAAACAATAGAATGCACGCTCTGCGAGCATTCTATTGTACCGGCGGTGCTGCCGTCTACCATCCGGCAGGTTTCTAAAACCCCGCGAGCAGCGCAAAATAGCCCCAGTCCCAGAGCAGGGATTCGAAGCTGTTTTCCAGATATTCATAAATATCTTCTTCGTCATAGCCGGTCATACGGTTGATAATGACCAGCGCTTCCCGCACTTTTTCATAGGAAAATGCCTCCGGGCTGTCCTGCCAGATGAGGAACAGGCTTTGGCGCAGCGCGGCATACTGCAGCATCAGCCACTGCAGGCGCACGAGCATATGCTTTGTGGTGTCCTCAAAGGAAAGTAGCTCGGAATAGACCTCGTTTGCAAGGTAGCTGCGCATCAGAGGCTCGTATTGCGCGAAGGCAGTACGGAATGCCTGCCATTGCATCGGGAGCTCTTCTTCCGGTTCCGTGAGCAATTCCGACAACGTTTCCGCCTGCTGTGTGAGTGGGGTAAGCCATTCCTGATAGAGCTGCTCTTTCTGATAGTTGACAGAGAGGTCTAACAAAAGTTCGTTGCACTCCAAAACAGAGTCGATGCAGTCCGGCGAGAGGTCGTCCATGGCATCATAGAGCTGACAAAAGCTTTTTTCAGAAAAACAATCTGAAACAAAGTCTTTTGTCGGCTTTTTTTTTCGGTGGATTTCCTGTATCATATAAAAACAGGCGGAAAGAATCTGCTCCGGCAGTCGGTCGGTCTGCTGCAAAATGGCGTCGATGACTGCAGAACGGATGAAAAATGGTATGCTGTCAATATTCGGATGCGGAAAAGTAAGCGGCGTAGCATCCTGCGCTGCCCAGAGGTCAATCACAGCGGGACAGCAGGGCATGAGCGAAGCCTCCTCGTGATCGGCAAAGGAATGGGTTTCGCGGGGGAAAATCTGACACGTCTCGGAAATCGCATCCTCTCCGTGTTCGAGGACAAGACGGCAGAGCTTGTTTTTTTCGAGAAACGGACAGACATGGCGGCTGTTTAAAGCGATCACGTGTTGACCGTCCTGAACGTAGGTAAAGAGTTTCGAATCCACAGGCGGATTTAAGGCTGCCCAGCGCTTCAGCGTATCGTCATCGACAGAAATTTTCCATTCCTGGCAGCAGGTGATGGGACATTTGTCCGCTGTACAGCGAAACTGCGCATAATAATCGGGGTATAATGTTTGCATAGGCGTATCTCCAAGTGTTAGTGGTGAAAATATTATACATGCGCCTGTTGAAATTGAAAAGTCCCGGGAATATAATGAAGATCAAAGTTAGATAAGGCTAAGTATACAGACGGCAGCGATATCTGTGCGCTGCAATGGGCCTATGGGAGATGAAAAGGAAATGAAAATCTATTCTTTTGGCGAGGAAACAAAGCCGGCAATTTTACTGCTGCCGGGGACATGCTGTCACTGGAAACGGAACTTCGGACATGTGATCCCTCTGCTGCAGGAGCACTTTTATGTGCTCTGCGCGTCCTATGACGGGTTCGACGAGACGGAGGATTCGACCTTTCCGAACATGTTGATCGAGACGGCAAAGCTGGAAAACTATATCCAGAAAAATCTCGGCGGTCAGCTCTTTGCGGCATATGGCTGTTCTTTGGGCGGCTCCTTTGTGGGACTTATGGTGCAGCGCAAAAAAATCCATATCCGGCACGGAATCCTCGGAAGCTCCGATCTGGATCAGGGCAGCAGCTTTGGAACCTGGGCGATGGCGAAAGCTATGACGCCTCTTCTTGGAAAAATGCTTCGCAGCGGAAAGCTTCCAGTCTGGGCAAAAAAGAAAATGGAAGAAAAAGCCGGTGCCGAGTATGCGCAGGCAATGCTGCAGCTGTTCGGGTGCAGTGCCGCCACGCAGGAGCTGCCTTCCATGGCATTTGTGTCCAATACGAGCATTTTCAACCAGTTCTTTTCCGATATGGTGACGCCGCTGGAAGATGATATTTATGTGCCCGGAACGAAAATTCACTGTTTTTATGCCGTGAAGATGGGGGAGGAATACGAAAACCGCTACAGAAGACATTTTGTGGATCCGGATATCCGGTACCATGCGATGCAGCATGAAGAGCTTTTGGCATGCTACCCGGAACAGTGGGTAGAGGAAGTGTTGGCAAGCTGTCGTCTGGACGGCCGCGGAATGGAAGAAAATGATTTCGAAGAAAGACATTTCACAGAAGTAGAGCGCGCTCAGGCGGAAATTACCGAGTCCGGAAATCCGAGAAAGCCGGAGGGCGAGGATGGCAAAAAGATGCTGGAGCGCATGAATGAGAGCCACCACAATGTGACCGGCTGGGCGCTTTCCCTTTGGGAGATTCAGGGAAACGACAACATTCTGGATATCGGCTGCGGCGGCGGAGCTGCGCTGTCCCGGATGGCGGGGCATGTGACGGACGGACATTTGACGGGAATCGACTATTCACCGGTATCGGTGGAAACGTCCCGCGCAACAAATGCAGAATCGGTTGCGGCAGGCAAAATGGAAATTCTGGAAGGATCGGTGGAAAAGCTTCCCTTCGAGGCAGAGACCTTTGACAAAATCGTGACCGTGGAAAGCTTTTATTTCTGGCCGAACCCCCAGGAAAACTTAAAAGAGGTGCGCAGGGTATTAAAGACCGGCGGAACCTTTTTGTTGGTTGCAGACATTTATGAAAAGCCCGGACTGCCCAGAGAGGTAAAAGATAATATCCGCAAATTCCACCTGTTCAACCCGACCAGGGAGCAGTTTAAGAACCTGTTTCGGGAAGCCGGATTTGCAGAGACAAGGATTCACACAAAGGATGGCGAGGACTGGATCTGCGTAGAAGGAACCAAATAATAGAGTGCGCACAGAACGGAGAAAACGATATGAAGCTGAGTATCATTGTGCCGGTTTATAACATGGCATCGGACGGAAAACTGAATTACTGCCTGGATTCACTGGCGGCGCAGACGATTTCGGATTACGAGGTCATCACGGTGGATGATGCTTCTACGGACGAATCCTTTTCGATTCTGCTGGAGTATGAAAAAAAGTACCCCGGTAAATTCAAAGCTGTGCATTCGGAAGTCAACAAGCGACAGGGCGGCGCGAAAAATATCGGGTTGTCCCTTGCAAAAGGCGAGTGGATCGGATTTATTGACAGCGACGACTGGATTTTGCCCACGATGTACGAAAAGCTGATCGGACGTGCAGAGGAAACCGGTGCGGATATGGTGGGCTGTGATTACTGCCTGACGGATGAACACAGCATGAAAATCGGCAAACGTGTGGAAAACGGCAAAGCAGAGCAGAGCGGTGTGCTTGGCAATAAACAGTGTCGGTCATTGATTTTAGACAGCGGAAGCCTTGTTGTAAAGGTCTATCGCCGGGAAATTTTCATGGACAGCGGCATCCGCTTTCCGGAGCATATTTTTTACGAGGATAATGCGATCAGCGACGCGGTGCTTTTACAGGCACATCATTATGAATATATCCCGGAGGTCATGTATTTTTATTACCAGCATGAAGCGTCCACGGTGCATACCATCAGCAGGGAGCGCTGTGAAGACCGGATGGCGGCTGGACGGGGCATTCTGGAAAATGCGAAGAAATTCGGTTATCTTGAAACCTACCGACCGGAAATCTGCTTTGAATACACGATGCTGTTTTATGTCAATACGTTGTTTTCCTATATGGTCGGAAAGGGTCATAAATCGCTTTCTTTTATCCGGAAGATGGGAAACGAATTAAAAGAAGCGTTCCCGGATTTTGCGGACAATCCGTATTATCAGGAACGCGTCAATGCAGAGCAGAAAAAAATGATTGCCATGCAGCAGCGCTCCACAGCAGCGTTTGTATTGTACTATAAAGCACTCTGGACATGGCGTAATTTTCGAAAAAAGCATTTAGGGAAAAAATGATATGGAGCTGTGTGGCGGAATATAGGAAAAACGAACCTTCTAAATTTCCTTTCGGAAATTCAGAAGTAGCGCAAAAAAGAGAGCCTCCCGGCTCTCTTTTTTGTTTCATAGGAAATGCGTCCTATGAAATAAAAACGCTCCGCTTAGGGTGCGCACTCGGCCCGTCGCACACTCATTTTGCCAGAATTGCGTCCGCGATGCGGCGTGCGCCGGCACCATCGATTGCCATACGCATTCGGTCGGATTGTTTCTTTCGGGCGTCCGGATTTTTCAGAAGTGCAGTCAGCTTTTCCACTGCGTCATCATAGAAGGTTTCGTTGTCACGGATGTCGCCCGCCCATGGAATCAGGTTTGCATCGTCAAAGGCTTTGACACCGGGAAGCTGATTATCCGCCATACTGAAGCTTACAGACGGGACGCCGACGGCACAGAGTTCATAAAGCGTCGTGCCGCCTGCGGAAAATGCGAGATCGCAGGTGGACATGAGTGCAGCCATATCGGAAACCTGTTCATGCAGGACAATGCGGCTGTCTTTTCCTGCCATGACGGCAAGCTCTGCGCGGTGGACATGCATGGGACCTGTCAGGACGTGGAAGGAAACATCCTTCCAGTCGTCCGATGCGCAGAGACGTTTTAACATACTGCCTGCGATATGGAAGGGATCGGTGCCGCCGGTGGAAAGAAATAGGTCTTTTACCTGCTCCCAGAGATGGTAGGGCTGATCTGCAAACTGCTCCCGGAGGGGAGTGTAGGCGCATCCGGTCAGAACACAGTCCGCTTTGGTGTAAAAACTTTCATCAACACAGAAATCATAGTTGATCACGAGGGAAGCCGGGCAGTCGAATGCCTGCAGATCGTCCAGATAGGCAACTTTGCAGATCTGGCGCAGGATATCGAGATATTCCGGTGTTGCAAAATAAGAATCCACCAGCAGGCAGGCAACGTTGTGGGAAGAAAGGATCCCCTGCATGGTCTGGATTTCCCGATCGAGGCTTCTGTAATCGGTGCGCAGCTCCAGGATCGGAAAGCTGTGGTCAGCGATTTCGTCAGGAGAATACATTTTTTGTAAAATGGAAGCCGAGGTATCATCGGAGACGAGAAAAGCCACCGCTGCACCCCGTTTCTTCAGGGCACGGGCGATGGATAGACAGCGCATCAGATGTCCGGTCGCAATTGTTTCATTTCCGTCTGTGCGGATATAGACTAACGGATGAGATTCCATGACAGCGGCGTCCCCTTTCCGATCGGACAGGAAGCCTTCCTGCCGAGAATTTCCTCATAATACATTGTGTGCAGTCCGATGCCGGGGCGGATGCAGCGGATATTCTGCTCTGTGAAAACTTCGCCCTCTGCCATGTCCTGTGCCACGAAGATGGAACGGGAGCCTGCCCGTTCTTTTTCCTGCTTGGGGGTAAGGCGGTATTCGGAAGAGCCGAGTGCCTTTTCCAGAATACGGATCTGCGAAACCATTTCCTTAAATTCCTGGGGCTCCATGGAAAATGCGCCATCCGGACCGCCGTCGCTGCGTTTTAAGGTCAGGTGCTTTTCCACCATCCGCGCGCCGAGGGAAACGGCGCCTGCAGCGACAGCCCCGCCCATCGTGTGGTCGGAGAGGCCGGTCAGGCAGCCAAAGGTCTGAGACAGCGTCGGAATCATGCGCAGATTGACGTCCTCGTAGGGCGTCGGGTAAGCGGAAACGCATTTTAACAAAATCACGTCCTCATTGCCCTCTTCACGGCAGACGTTCATGGCGCGCTCGATGTCCTCGAGATGTGCGACGCCGGTGGCAAAGATGACGGGCTTGTGGAGCTTTGCCACCCGACGGATTAACGGAATATCATTTATCTCATAAGATGCAATTTTATAAGCGGGAGCGTCGAGTTCTTCGAGAAAATCGACGGCGGTTGCGTCAAAAGGGGAGGAAAAGCAGAGCAGTCCGCATTTTTTTGCCTCCTCCATCAGACCGGCATGCCATTCCCACGGCGTATAAGCCTGCTTGTAAAGGTCGTATTCTTTGATGCCGTCCCAGAGACCGCCTTTATTGATAAAGCAGTCCGCGTCGCTGTCGACGGTCATGGTGTCGGCAGTGTAGGTCTGCAGCTTGATCGCGTCCGCGCCGGCTTCCTTTGCAGCGTGGATGATTTCAATCGCACGGTCGTAGTCCTGCAAATGGTTCGCAGACATTTCTGCAACGATAAAGACAGGGGCGTCTGCGGCGATTCTGCGCCCGCCCAGATAAATTTCCTGATTCATATTGTTATTCTTTCTCCATCATTTTCTGATATTTGACTTCTGCAATCGCCCAGTCCTCTTCGGTGTCGATATCCTGAACCTCCAGTTCGGGTAAAAGCAGGGGAACCATGCCGGGAGTATCTGTCGTTCCTTCCCGGAAAAAAGCTTCCGTCCGGCAGGCATAGAACTGTCCGCAGTCGTGGTAAAGCGTTTCGAGATCCTGGCTGCGCGCAGTCGCGTACTGGGGCCATTTGTAGCCGATGTGACCGTTTTCATCTACGGCGAGGCTGCGCAGAACCGGATACGGAAAAGTCGTTACCGGCATGACGGACTCGGCGTCTTTTAAAAGCTCCATCGCGGTGCTGAGTTTTTTGGGGGTAATAAACGGCGCGGTGGGGTAGATACAGCAGAATGTGTCAAACTCCCTGCCGGCAGCCCTGTAGCATTCGAGTACCTCGCGGATGACGTCGTCGGTAGAGGCGTAATCGTTTGCGGTCTGGGCGCTTCGAAGAAACGGGACGGACGCCCCGGCACCTTTTGCAAGTTCGGCGATTTCGGGATCATCTGTAGAAACCATCACCTCGTCAAAAATGCCAGCCTGCAAAGCGGCTTCGATGGAATATAAAAGAATCGGTTTTCCGAGAAACGGACGGATATTTTTACGCGGAATCCGCTTGCTGCCTCCGCGCGCTGTAATAATGGCAAGTGCTGACATGGCAAAACCTCCTGTTTCCTGTCAAAAATCGGATTGTGCAGTGTCCGGGGAAAAAGAAATCGCCGCAGACATCGCGTCGTAAGTAGTATAACAATCCGGGGAATATTATTCAAGCACAGTTCACACGGGATTCCCAGCACATCGGAGAAGATGCATTCCGCCACTTTGAAGCGCATTGTCTTGCAATGGCAGACAAAAGTATGGTAGAATATAACGACTATGCAATGGAGTCAACTGGTTTAATTGGGATGGTTTCATCAGGTTTCCCGGAAATTGCCGGAGAAAGAAACGAAAATGAAAAAGAGAAAGCCAAAAGAGCGGATTTATGTCTGCCATACTTATTATCATGTATATGTTGCCTGTTTAAAGGAACTGACGCTTCCAAGGGCAATGCGCGGAAAGGCGGATCTGGTGCTGAGCACGATGTCGAACGACTTTGGCAGCCTGAAGGAGCGTGCAGAAAAAAGCGGTCTGTTTGAAGCTGTTTTTATGTTCGAGGAAAAGGAAGAGCATGCGTTCCCGCAGCTGGCACGCTATCATGAGGATCATGGAAATCTGGTGTTTAACCTGTTTTCCAGAATGATTTTTACGAAATTATACGGAAAGCTGCAGCAGCCCTATGTGCCGGTGGATTTTAAAAAGTATCAGGACATCTATGTGTTCTGCGATTCCGATCCGATCGGATATTATCTGAATTATAAGAAAATCCACTATCATGCGGTGGAGGATGGTCTGGATTGTATCTGCTATTACGATACCGCGCGCTATGACAACCGAGGGCATTTCGGACTGAAAGCCTTTCTTGCGGCGCATAACCTGATTTTTATCCAGAACGGATACAGTAAATATTGCGTGGATATGGAGGTCAACAATACGTCAATCCTGAAATATCCCTGCTCCAAATATATCGAACAGCCTCGGGAAGCGATGGTGCGCAGGCTGACGCAGGACGACAAAAATACGATTCTGCGGATTTTTATGGAGGATCTGGATACGCTGATGACGCAGCTTACGACCGGCGCGCATCATGAGCACAAGGTGCTGGTGCTGACGGAGCCATTATGCGAGCTGCCGGTGCGCGAGCAGATTTTCCGGGATATCGTAGCAAAATACGGAAAGGATGCGCAGGTGATTTTAAAACCGCATCCCAGAGATGTTTTAGACTATCATAAGCTGTTCCCGGACGATATTGTGCTGGATGGAAAGTTCCCGATGGAAATCCTGAATTTCATCGAGGGACTGGAATTCGACCAGGTAGTTTCCGTGTATACCGTGCCGGATTCGATTCATTTTGCAAAGGAAAAGGTTTTTCTGGGGGATGACTTTATGGATCTGTACGAGGATCCTCAAAAACACCGCTTTAATGAGCAGATTTTTTAAGAAGCAGTTTTGGAATAGGGCTGCAGGAACGAAAGGAACGCTTTCATGAAAAAAATTTACCGTAAAATGATGGTTCTGATGAACCGGAAGCAGAAGCTGAAAATGGTTCAGATTCTGTTTATGATGGTGATCGGTGCGATTCTGGAAACCGTCAGCATCGGTCTTGTGGTACCGGCGATTCAGATGATTATGGACCCGAGCTGCGTGGAGGGCGACAGCCTCCTGGCGCAGATTTACCGATGGACAGGCTTTCAGAAACCGGGATATTTCACGGCGCTGATTTTGGTGCTGATTATTCTGGGCTTTGTGTTAAAAAACGTCTTTCTGTATTTTCAGAATGTGGTGCAGCTGCGTTTTGTATACACGAACCAGTTTGAAACCTCTCAGCGTATGATGATCAATTTCATGAAGCGCCCCTATGAATATTATCTGAATGCGGATACCTCTGTCATCCAGCGTATGATCACGTCGGATGTCAATAACATGTACGGTCTGATCCTGGCGCTGCTGCAGCTGATGAGTGAAGTGATTATTTTTGTCCTGCTGGCGGTTACGCTGACTGCGATGGCTCCGCAGATGATCCTGACGATAGCGGCACTTCTGATCGTGACGCTGCTTGTGATCAAGCAGTTTTTAAAGCCGATTATGCGTCAGGCGGGCATCGAGAACCAGGATTATTACAGCGGTCTGTACAAATGGATTGAAGAATCCGTTATGGGCATCAAGGAAATCAAAATTGCCAATAAAGAAAATTATTTCATCCGGGAATACGGTAAATGCGGTCACGGCTATGTGAGCGCAGTGCAGAAATACAATATTTTTAACGCGACGCCCCGTCTGCTGATCGAGACGGTCTGCATGGCAGGACTGATCCTGTACCTGATTTTCATGATCCTGTCCGGCGAGGATGTCACCAGCATGGTGAGCCAGCTGGGCGCATTCGGCGTGGCTGCCATGCGGCTTCTGCCCTCTGCAAACCGGATCAACAACTATCTGACGCAGATTTCCTATTTCGAGCCCTTCTTTATGGGCGTGTCCGACAATCTGCAGGAGGAAATCAACGACAAAAACGTGGTTTACGATGAAGCTGCCTATCGGAGAAACAAGCCGGTGGATAAGCTGCCTCTACAGGATAAAATTGTACTGGATGATATTGTATACAAATATCCGAATTCCGAGGTGCTGATCTTCGACCATGCGCATATGGAGATTCCTGCCGGAAAATCCGTCGGCATTGTGGGGACATCCGGCGCAGGCAAGACAACGATTGTGGATATTATGCTGGGGCTGCTGTCGATTCAGGAGGGACATATCCTGGCGGACGGCGTGGAGGTTCGGGATCATTACGAATCCTGGCTGAAAAATATCGGCTACATTCCCCAGACGATTTTCATGATCGATTCCACCATCCGCAAAAATGTGGCATTCGGTTACGCGGATGAAGACATCGACGATGCAAAGGTCTGGGAGGCACTCAAAAAAGCCCGTCTGGATGAGTTTGTCCGCAGCCTTCCCGAAGGACTGGATACCAGCATTGGCGAGCGTGGCATCCGGATTTCCGGCGGTCAGCGTCAGAGAATCGGAATTGCGAGAGCGTTGTTTGAAGATCCGGAGGTTCTGGTTTTGGATGAAGCGACCAGCGCACTGGATAACGATACAGAGGCTGCGATCATGGAATCCATCAACAGCCTGCATGGTCATAAGACATTGATTATTATTGCACATCGTTTGCAGACGATCGAAAAATGCGATATTGTTTACCGCGTAGAGCACGGGGAGATCGAACGGGAACGCTGATGCGCGACGAACACGGACGATGCGGAAGCAAAACGTAGTCCCGGAGAGACGATTTACGCGGCGGGAGTACAGCACTGCGCACTTTTGGAACACACCGCGCGCCCGGAAAGGAGGAGACATGGGAAAGCCCGGACGTCAGGCAAATTTTGAGCTGCTTCGGATCATCGCCATGTTCATGGTTGTGATCCTGCACTGGAACACGAACAGCGGATTGCTTTTGGATGTCGGAAGCCCTGTGACGGGCGCCGGGGTCTGGTCCCTTGTGACAGAATCAGTCTGCATTGTCGCAGTCAACGTTTATGTGCTGATCAGCGGATATTTTCTTTCCTCCTGTACCTTTTCCTTCCGGCGTGTGGCGCAGGTGCTGGTTCAGACGTTGTTTTATACGGTGCTGATTCCTCCGGTTCTGGCACTTGTCGGTGTCCTTTCGTGGTCGGAGGTTCTCAATCCCTACCACATCTGGAACAGTATTTTTCCGGTGCAGTCCGGACATTACTGGTTCGTGAGCGCTTATGTGGTGCTGTGCCTGTTGTCCCCTTTTTTCAACGCAGGGCTGGAAACTTTTTCCCAAAAGCGGATGCAGCAGTTGCTGGGGGTGCTTTTGTTCTTTTTCTGCATCGGAAAATCCTTCAGCCCGCTGCAGTTTGCCTTGGATCGTTTCGGATATGACTTCGGATGGTTTGCAGTGTTGTACCTGACCGGTGGCTATTTGAAAAAATACGGGATGCCGCGTTTGGACAGCTTTTCCAAAAATATTGCGCTGTATGCAGGCTGCACGCTGGGAACATTTTTACTGGAGCTTTTGCTGCTTCCTTTGGCAGGACGACTGACGGGACTGACCTATTATGCGTCCGTTCCGTTTCACTATAATGCACTGTTTGCCTATCTTGCGGCGGTGGGGCTGTTTGGCGCGTTTGCTGTCCTGAAGGTAAAAGAAGGGCGTTTTGCAGACCTGGTGCGGTTCTGGAGCCCTGCGGTATTCGGGGTTTATCTGATTCATCAGCAGACGGATATTGCACAGCGCTGGTTTTCGTGGGTCAACGCCCTGACCGGACGACTTGGGGAGTTCTGGAACATCGTTCCGGGTGAGACGGGCGTAACTGCAGGACGGATGCTTCTTGTGCTTTTGGTGCAGTCCGTCATCGTTTTTGTGATCTGCATCGGAATCGAGCGGCTGCGGCTGTGGGTGTTTGATAGAATTGGAAAAAGCTTAGGCAGGTCTGCTGCAAAGTAGGAAAAGGTTTTTTTGGAGGAAAAAAGAGAGCGTGAAAGAAAAAGCAAAACAATTGGGAACAATTTTGTTTCCGGTGATACTGTTTTTGTATCCGCTGTTAAAAATTACACAGGGAATCGAACTGACGGACACCTGCTATGGTCTGGTAAATTACCGCTTTTTCCCGCATGCGGGGCAGGAGTGGACGGTTGCGACCTATCTTGCAAATGTGCTCGGGGCGTTTTTGATGCGCCTGCCCTTTGGGGACAGCCTGGTGGGAATGCGTTTTTATACGGGACTTTTCGTCAGCGCCATGGCGCTTTTGGCGTATTTTTTCCTGAAAGGCAAAATGCCGTCCTGGATCGTGTTCCTGGGCGAATTCGCGGCAATCAGCCTGTGCTGGATTCCGACGACGAGCCTGTATAATTACCTGACGTTTTTCCTGTTTTTGTGCGGAACGGTGCTTTTATACCGCGGACTGATCTGGCAGAATCGCAAATGGATGGCATTTGCTGGCGTGTGTCTGGGCGCTTCTGTGCTGACGCGCCTGCCTAACATCGTAGAATGTGCGCTGATTATCGCGGTATTTTATTATGGCATTTTGAAAAAGAAAAAAGCGGCGGAGATCTGGAAAGATGTCGCTGCCTGTGTGATCGGCTTTGTGGCGGCGTTTCTTGTCGGTTTTCTTGCAATCAGCCTGCAGTTTAGGTTTGATGCATATCCGAAGATGCTTGTCGGGCTTGCCGGATATTCCGGAACGGATGAGACGTATTCATCCCTTTCTATGATTACTTCTGTTGTATCTGCTTATGTAGAAGCGTTTAAATGGGTGTTGATTTTGGGGATCGCAGCGCTTTTAGGTACGGTTTTATTTTTCCTTTTCCCCGGAAAATTCGAAAAAGGCAAGATGGTGCTGTATCTATGCATGCTTCCGGTGCTGCTGCGGTTTTTATGGGGACGCGGCATGTTCAACCTGCAGTACGCCTTTTACTGGAGCGTATTTGAGTGGTGTATGGTGCTTTTATATGTGGCAATCGGGCTGTGTATCTGGACCCTTGCCGATCCGCTGGTATTTCGGAGGGATAAGCTGTTGTCGTTGATGGTGCTTTTGGTCATTTTGATCACGCCGATCGGAAGCAACAACGAAACATATCCGAATATGAATAACCTGTTTTTGGTTGCTCCGGTGACCTTCTGGATGGGCTACCGGCTTTTGTTAAAGCTGCGCCGCCTGCCGTATAGCTTTGCGTGCCGGGCGATGCTGGTGTGCGTGGCGGTTGTTTTTCTGATACAGAGCACGGGTTTTGGCGTGCGTGCGGTTTTTCGGGACAGCATCGAGGGACAAAAGCGGGATACCCGGGTTGTAAACTGCACAAAGCTTTCCGGTGCAAAAACGAATCGGGCAAATGCAGAGCAGCTGCAGGATGTTGTGGATTATTACGCAGAGCATGCGGATGAATTGGAGGAAAACAGCAGGCTTTTGACGTTTGGCGATGTGCCGGGCTTTTGCTGGCTGTTCGATCTGCCCTCGGCGCTGTCCCACGACTGGCCGGATATGAATACTTACCCGGCAGAGACGATGCGGACAGATTTGGAAGCGCTGTCCCAGGCGGGAGAAAAGCCGCTGGTGATCCTCTGTCCCGGAAAGGTGGACGCAGAGGATGCACAGGAAGCGCAGAAATGGGAACTGCTGCAGGAGTTTCTGGCGCAGAATGCCTATGAAATGAAGCTGGATAATGGAACCTATCAGATTTATGAATAAAGATAAAAGCAGCGCAGTGCGGTCAAAAAAACGGACTGCAAAACCGCTTTTGGGAAAGAAGGAATCAGCCATGGAAGAAAAGAAGCTTCCCTTTACCGGACGGGAAAAAATCCGGTTCAATGTACCTCCGTTTACGGGACGGGAATACGAATATGTGCGCCAGGCAGTGGAAAATCAGAAGATCTGCGGAGACGGGGAATTTACCAAAAAGGCAAGTCATTGGTTTGAAGAAAAAACCGGAACGGCGAAGTGCCTGATGACGACTTCCTGTACCCATGCGACGGAGCTTGCCGCGATTCTGGCGGATATCAAACCGGGGGATGAAATTATTATGCCGTCTTACACATTTGTTTCCACGGCAAATGCGTTTGTGCTGCGGGGCGGCGTGCCTGTTTTTGTGGATATTCGTCCGGATACCATGAATATTGACGAAAAACAGATCGAAGCAGCGATCACCGAAAAGACGAAGGCCATCGTGCCGGTGCACTACGCCGGAGTAGCCTGCGAAATGGATACGATCATGGATATCGCAAAGCGTCACAACCTTCTTGTGATTGAGGATGCGGCGCAGGGCGTGATGGCTTCTTATAAAGGGAAAGCCCTCGGGAGCATCGGTGATTATGGCTGCTACAGCTTCCATGAAACAAAAAATTACAGCATGGGGGAGGGCGGTGCACTGCTGATCCGCGATCGGGAGCATGTGGAGCGTGCAGAGATCATCCGGGAAAAAGGTACTGACCGAAGCAAATATTTTCGCGGTCAGGTGGATAAATATCGCTGGCAGGAGTTCGGCTCCAGCTATTTACCGAGCGAGTTAAATGTGGCGTATCTGTATGCACAGCTGGAAATGGCAGATCAGATCAATGAGGCACGGTTGGCGCGCTGGAATGAGTACTATAAGCTGCTGACGCCACTTTCGCAGGCAGGCAGGATTGAGCTGCCGGTGGTTCCGGAGGGCTGCGTCCATAACGCCCACATGTTCTATATCAAGACGGCGGACGAACACGAACGCCAGGAGCTGATCAATTATTTGAAGGAACGGGATATTCTGGCGGTTTATCATTATGTGCCGCTGCATTCCGCGCCTGCAGGAATCAAATATGGACGCTTCAACGGAGAGGATGTCTACACGACAAAGGAAAGTGAGCGCCTGCTGCGCCTGCCGATGTACTATGGTCTGACGGCGGAAGAGACAGCATTTGTGGCGGATCAGGTGAAGGAGTTTTATGGCTGGTAAGCAGTTTTTGAAAAAACACGAAAATTGCATACTGTCGCTTGCGATGGCTCTGATCCTGGCGGGGATTTTAGCGGCGCGCTTTGACTTTTATTATGATTTGAATGACGATGTGCTGATAAAAGATATTCTGTCCGGCGTATATTCCGGTACGCCGGACGGACATACCATGCAGCTGTTGTATCCGCTGGGAGTATTGCTTGCGCTGTTGTACCGGGGGCTTTCGATCCCGGTATTCGGCGCGTTTTTGCTTTTCTGCCAGTTTGGGAGTATCTGGGCGGTCGGATACAGGAGCACCGTGCTGGTGGACGAGGAGCGGGCAGCACGTGATGGCGCGCCTTTTGCACCAGGGATGTGCAGTGCAGCGTCTGCCGCGCGTCTGGCAGAGCCTGCGGTATGCAGCGCATGGAATACTACCGCTGCGCGTCTGGGCGTAAAAGGGGTGCTTCTCCTTGCTGAGGCTCTGTTCTGGTTCGCAGCGATGGGCAGTCACCTCGTGTATCTGCAGTACACGGTCACGGCAGGGATGCTGGCGGGCGCGGCGATTTTCTGGGTGGTTACGGCGAAGGGCAAAGAACGCTTCCGGGCGCTTTTGCTTTATTGGCTTTCTTTCTGCCTGCGTCCGGAGATGGCGCTTTTGTGCCTGCCGCTTGCAGGAGCTGGCGGTCTTTGCATCTGGGGCAGGGAAAAACAGATTTTTTCCAAAGAAAGCCTGCGGCATTATCTTGGACTGTTTGCAGCGCTGGTGATCGGGATGGGTGTTTTTTACGGGCTTGACGTGCTTGCCTATTCCGATCCGGACTGGAAAGATTTCCGACAGTTTTTCGATGAGCGCACGATATTATATGATTACCATCTGGATTTCATTGAGCAATACGATGAAAACCGGGAAGCCTATGAAGAGATGGGTGTTTCCAGGACGCTGCAGGAGATGCTCAAAAACTATAACTTTGGGGCGGCGGATGAGATCGACACGCAGATGCTTTCTTCCCTGGCGGTGCAGGCGAAGAAAACAGACGCAAAAGAATCGGTGCTATCGCAGGTAAAAAAAGCAATTTGGCGGCTGGTACATGAAAACTGGTTGTCGAAAAGCGACCTGCCCTGGAACGTTGTCTGGCTGGCAGTTGTTTTTGCATGGTGTTCCTGCTGTTTACAGAAAGGAAACCGAAGATATTTCCGGCAGCCGGTTTTTGTGGTTTGTGTCGGCGGAATGCTGTGGAGCTATCTGCTGATGCAGGGACGGATGGTGGATCGCGTGACCCATCCGCTGTATCTGGCACAGATTTTGCTGGCGGCTGGGCTGTGGGGAACGGCAGGAAACAGACAGTTGAAAATGCGCACGGCAGAAAAATGCGATGCCGTGGGCCATACTGATGCTGCAATAGTCTGCTCGGACGTAGAGAACGCAGACGTGTCTCACAACGTCAACACACGCAGCACCGGACGTATTCACAGTGTCATGACTGCTGCAGTCTGCGGTGTTATCCTGTTGCTTTGTATTCTCCGGGTTCCGGGCATGTGGCAGGATGTGGCGCGGGAGCAGACACGCAGGGAAACGGTAAACCGGACAAACGAGGACGTGTTTGCGTATTGCGAAAAACATGCTTCGACGCTGTTTTTAGAGGATGTGTATTCGACGGTGGCGTATTCGGAGAAGATTATGCTGGACCGCGATAAACCGTTCAATTATGATCTGTTGGGCGGCTGGCTGGTAAAAAGCCCGCTGACGAAGCAGAAGCTGTCAGCGTTTGGATATGCTTCTATGGGAGAAGCTGCCAGAAGCAGTGAGAAGGTCTGTCTGCTGGCGGACGAGGGCACGGATATGTCCTGGCTGACAGAATATCTGGAGGAACGGGGAGAACCCGGAATGCTGCTGCGGATCGGCTCTGCAGGAGAAGGGGTTGAGGTTTATCAGTTCCTTTCAGAAGAGCGCATAAACGAAATGTTTCGGGGAGAAGAGATTGATGCAGAAGATTGAGGGAAAGCAGATTTATCTGCGGCCGATCACGATGGAGGACACGGACCGGATTGTTTCGTGGCGGAATCAGGATCGCGTCCGGCATAATTTTATCTATCAGAAGCTTTTTACAAAAGAAAGCCATGAAAATTGGATGCACACCCAGGTGGAAACCGGCCATGTCGTACAGTTTATTATCTGTGAAAAAAATAACGATCGACCGGTAGGCAGCGTATATTTCCGGGACATCGACCACGACAATAAAAAAGCGGAATATGGAATTTTTATCGGAGAAGCGGACGCTGCGGGCAGAGGAATCGGATCGGAAACAGCCCGCCTTGCAGCAGATTACGCGCGGGATGTGCTAAAGCTCCACAAGCTGATGCTGCGCGTGTTCGCGGATAATGTCGGGGCAGTCAAAAGCTACCAAAATGCCGGATTTGTGCAGGAGGCATGCCTGAAGGATGAATTTTTGCAGAACGGCGTTTATCGGGATATGCTGCTGATGGCGATTTTGTTTGAGGAAAACAGATAAACAGTGGGGGGAAAGATGAAAGAACAGAAAGTTGATACACGACAAAGAAAAATTTCGAATATAAGATTTAATAAGGTGCTTTTCACATCCATTCTTGTGTGTGGTATTTTTATTAGCGAAATATTTTATTTGTGGATTTATCATGGTCTACGTTATGGTTATGAAGCAGAAAGACCTTCTACAGAAACTTTTGAGACGGTATCAACTGAAGAAACGATTACTCAGGAATTTATTGCCAGAGAATATTATTTAAAGGGGATAGAGTTTGTTTTTATTAACCTTGCAGAAGACGGAAACGGAGAACTTGATTTTCGAGTATTAGATTCTGACGGAAGAATAAAAGCAAATAGTGAAATTGCCATTTCTTCTGTTACAGCGGGTGAGTGGGAATTTATTCCACTAAGGGTAAGATTAAAAGCCGGTGAAAGTTATATTCTTGAAATCAGTGCGAAGGATTGCTCTATTCCACCATATGTATTAGCAAGGGAAAAGGGAACTGTAGGAGAAAATACTGTTTTGACAGCTTCTGGTGCGGAAACTTCGTTGGAATTGTTGAACGCATATGGATTTGCAGTGTCAGCTTCAAGATTGGAAAGGCTTTTAATTACTGTTATGCTGGCGGTTTGTCTGTTTGGATTATGGATATTCTGGAATAATGAAAAATGGACTGCAATATGTAAGCAAAATGCATGGGTAAAACAGATAAAGGATGGGATCGCAGCAGTTTTGCTGGTTGTACAATTTGTTTTTATGATTCCGGATATCATTTATGTATTGGAGAATACTGGATTTGATCCATCCTGGAGGTATTTCTTAAATGTTGTAAACGGAACAGATTTAAAATTCGGAAGAGATATTTATTTTACCTATGGTCCATTGGGATATTTGTTTTATTTAATGAAATTACCTGGAAATACGATAGAATATTGGTCTGGTATTGTTATTTGGGGGATCATTTTTCTATTTCATTTGTGGATGCTGTTACAGCTGTATAGATTGTATCAAAAGGGTAAGATTCATTTTTGGGCAATTACGGCGTCCGTGTGTTGCTATTTGGCGGGATATTACGCACCGACCAGAGATAACTATTTGTTGTACTTAATGATTTTAGCGGTGGTATTGTGGGCAAAAGGTGCAAAAAATATTGTATTGATTCCAAATCTGCTTTTGCTGTTGATGTTTTTTGGAAAGTTTTCAACCTTTACGAGTGGGTTCGCTTTTTGTATTTTATTCTGTATTTTCGATGTATTGTTTAGAAAAAACTGGAAAAGTATTTGGCTGTTTTTACCGGGAATTATACTTATGCCGGTATGCTATTTGGTCTATTGTCCGTCGATAAAAAACTTATTTGAGTATGTGGCGGGAATTTTGAAAATTTCTTCTGGTTGGATGTTGACTATGCAGTTTGACAGCGTACTGCAGCCGAGCGAAGTCAGATGGTTAATTATTTTAATTGCGTGTTATGTATTATTGATAATAGGAAATCTGTGGAGTAATTATAAAAGCTCTGCAGCAATTATTGCAAGCTGTGCTTCGATGTTTTTCCTTTATAAATATGCAACAACAAGACACGGATTAAAAGTTGGGATCTGGCTGTTTGCAATGTTATTTTCTGCGACTATTTTGTCGATCGACTGGAATGTTTTTTTTCAGAAAATCGGACAGAGGGCGAAAGCTGTAAGAAAGAATCAAATTATATATTACGTATGCGGAACAGCTATGATTATGGCAGTGGGATGTACAGGAATTTTAGAAGCACACAGTTTGCGCAGTTCAATGGGATATGTGAAAGAAACTTTGGCTGCGAAGATGTATCATTATACGCATTTGGGAGAGAACAGTATACCAGAAGAACTGGTAAAGGAAAATCAACTTCCAGATGAAATTTTAGAGGCAATTGGAGAGCATACGGTAACTGTATATCCCTGGCGAAATGGTTATGGAGCGGTATATCCGGAATGGAATATGGTTTGGTATCCGTCCGTACAGAATGGAAATGAATATATTCCGTGGCTGGATGGAATAGTTGCTGATTGGTTTTGTTCGGAAAAAGCATCAGAAAAGATCTTGCTGACAAATGAGACAATTGATCATCATATTCCATATTTGGAAAATCCGCTTACTTGGGAAGCAATTCGAAATAACTATGAGGTGGAAATTATTTCTGATGATGTTTGCGTTTTAACACAAAGAAAACAGAAGATTGAAATAGAAAAATTGGAAAAGGTAGGGGAACAAATCAGTTCTTCTAAGGAAACTATTGTGTGCCCTGAAAATGCAGATTATGTTAAAATACATTTAAAACTGAATTTAAAGGGTTTTATTAAAAAATGGTTATATCATGTAGGAACAGTAAATATGGTGTTGGATTGTGAGGGTGGAAGCCGGATAGAAGGACGTAGCGTAATTCCAAATCTGGAATCAGGATTTTATTTGGAAAAAGTACCGGAGACGCTGGAGGAATTGAAACAGGTTATAAATGATAACGTGTCAACTTCAATTATGCAGATTCAGTTGGATGGGAAAGGGTTGGAGGATTATCAGGAAAACGTTACGATAGAATGGTATTGCTTACAATAACAGCCGCATCTGCGGCAATACAGGAGGAAGTATGAAGAAACAGTTAGTCAGCTTTGTAATCCCGTGCTACCGGTCAGCGGAAACGATCGGCAGTGTGGTGGACGAAATCGAAGCAGCGATGGGGGAGCTGGAGCGGTATGAGTATGAGATCATTCTGGTCAACGATTGCTCGCCGGACGATACCTTTGGAAAAATCCGCGAGCTGTGCGGCAAGGATAAACGGATCAAGGGGATAAATCTGGCGCGAAATTTTGGACAGCATGCGGCACTGATGGCGGGATTTCATCAGGTAAAGGGCGACATCCTGGTTTGTCTGGATGATGACGGTCAGACGCCTGCAAACGAAGTCGGCAAGCTTCTGGCTGCGCTGGAAAACGGCGCGGACGTTGCATATGCAAAATATGAGCACAAGCATCACAGCGCATTTCGGAATTTCGGAAGCAGGGTCAACGACTGGATGCTCTGCTTTATGCTGAACAAACCAAAGGATCTGTTTATTTCCAGCTATTTTGCCGCAAGACGCTTTGTACTGGAAGAGATGCTGAAATATGAAAATGCGTTCCCTTATGTCATTGGACTGGTGCTTCGTGCAACCAGAAATATTGTCAACGTGACGGTAGAACATCGGGATCGAATGGTCGGCGAATCCGGCTACACCTTTGGAAAGCTGTTGGCGCTGTGGTTTAACGGATTTACAGCGTTTTCAGAAAAGCCCCTCCGGATCGCAACGATGGCGGGTGTGGGCTGCGCCGGACTGGGATTTTTGTATGGAATTTATACGATTATTAAAAAGCTGGTGCTTCCGGGTGTTCCGATTGGATTTTCAGCGCTGATGGCGTCGATCATGTTTATCGGCGGAATGCTGATGCTGATGCTGGGGCTGATCGGGGAATATGTCGGAAGAATGTACATCTGTCTCAATCATGCGCCGCAGTTTGTGGTAAGGGAGATCGTTGGTGGAGAAGAAGAGGAATCGGAAAATTAAATATCGCACGCTTATTTGCAGCGCAGCAGGGGCTTTCTTTTGCGGATTTGGCGCAAACTGGGGCAGTCAGCTGGATCGAAACGGAAACGTAGCAGTAACGGATTTGTACAGCTGGCTGATCCCATTTCTGACGGCCTGTGTGCTGACACCGGTGTTTTATCTGGTGGTGGAGAAGCTGACCGGCATAGAGGCGTCAGGCGATAGGCAGGTATCGCACAGCAACAAAAAAGCGCCGGATGCCGGGCAGCAACTGCAGCGGGGCTGGAAGAAGCTGTTCCAAAGTCCGATCCTCCGCTATGCCATCATCCTGTTCCTATGCTGGCTGCCGGTATTCCTTGCGGTCTATCCAGGCTTTTTTGCCTATGATGCGACGGACGAGCTGCAGGAGGTGCTGACCGGACAGTATGTGACAAGGCATCCCCTTTTACATGTACTGATGCTTGGAAAAACGGTAAGCGGCATTCAGAAGCTGACGGGCAGCTATAATATCGGGATCGGCGTTTATGTGCTTGCACAAATGGCGATAATGGCGATGCTGCTTGGCTGGACCATACAGCAGCTTCGGACCAGGGCAGGACGAGTCTGCGGGCTGTTGTTCTACGGACTGTTCCCGGTCATCCCGATGTATGTGCTGTGCACGAGCAAGGACATGCCGTATACGGCGGGAATGCTGGCTGTGCTGGTGCTGCTGTGCAGGATGCAGCGTGGCGGATGCAGCAGGAGGGGAGAAGCTGAAGTTGCTGTTGCGCACGCGGACGTGGTATCATCGACAGCCAGCGTCGCTCGGTCAAAAGCTGTAGCAGACACCGAAATGCCCAAAGCCGGTCATTTTCCCTTAAGCACCGCATCCCTTCCGGCACTCGCATTCGCTCTGCTGGTCATGGCAGTTTTCCGCAGCAATGGAGTGATCGTCCTTGTATTGTTTCTACCGATCTTGTTTTTTCTGGTACAGAAAAGCAGCCGGAAAAAGGCAGTGCTTTTGGCAGGCGTTGTTTTGGGGGCGTATGTTCTTTTACAGAGTGGCTTAAACATTGTCCTGAAGCCGGAGAGCACGAATGCGATGGAAAGCCTGACCGTGCCGATTCAGCAGCTTGCGCGGACGTGGAACTACAGCCCGGAGCTGTTTTCAGAGGAAGATCAGGAAACGCTGTTTGAAATTTTACCGGAGGAATCCCTGGCATTGTATCAGCCGAAGCTTTCCGATCTGGTAAAGGCGGGATTTGCAACGGAAAATTTTAAAAAGGATCCTGCAAAATATGCAAAGCTGTGGACAAGGATCGGGATAAAAGCACCGGCAACGTACTTAAACGCCTGGCTTTTGACCTCCTATGGCTTCTGGTATCCGGGCGCGGATATTGATGTATACAATGGCACAAGATGCTACGAAAGCAGCTCTTATTTTTCCTGTGAAACGGAAGGACCCGGACGGCGGGATTCCAAACTGCCGTGGCTGGAGCATAGGTATGAAATCCTTTCCTGGACGGATACAGTGCACAAAATACCGGTCGTTTCCCTTCCCTTTTCGCCGGGAGCGCTGTGCTGGTGTTACGTGCTCGGCACACTGTTTTTGATCGCGTCCGGAAACTGGAGGAAGGCGGCGGTATTTTCACCGGTCTGCCTGAATCTTCTGACGGTGTTGTTAGGGCCGACCTATCTGGTACGTTACGTCCTGATTTTCTGGTTCGCCCTTCCCCTTTACTTGTCAATCTGTGTCGGAGTGTGTTATACTTCTAAAGATAATGGAAAAAGTGGGAAATTCTGCGTAAAAGCAGAAAAACAGGCTGCCGGAAATCTGCCGGATGGTTCCCTTTTCGGAAAGGCTTTTCATGAATCGAAAGATTAAAGCATATCAGGCAATTATTTATATCGTTCTGTTTTATCTGGCAGCGGTTCTTTTTTTGCTGGGACCGGGAAAACTGCTGGAAAAAGACAGGCTTCTGGCGGGTGCAGAAAATCCCGTGGGAACCGTGGAGGTGCGGGAGGATCAGCAGGTTCAGCAGGTGCTGATTGCAGAGGGCGATTATCTGCGTTATCTGGAGCTGTATGTGACATCTCCAAAATCTGCCGGGGAGTATTATCATCTGCTCGTTTACGATGAAAATAACGAAATGCTGATTAACCGGGATTTTGAACTCAAAGCGGACGAAGTGCCCGGCTTTGTGCGGATTCCGCTGGGAATCGATACGACGAGGGGGACGGCTTATGTCTGGCAGCTGCAGGGTAAGTCGGAGCCGCTGGAGCTTTCTTATGAAAATACAGGGGAAACGGGGCTGACCTGCTTTGGCAGCTATTATGTCCTCGCAGACAGCACTTCGACTCAGATGGAGACACAGAATATTGTCATGCGTCTGGTCTACACCGACAAGCCGTCTGCGGCAGTGATGACGATTTTAAAGACAATACTGTGCGTTGTAGCGGCAGCTTTTATCCTTGCTGCGGTATATCTTAGTCCGAAACAGCCAAAACTCAACAATAAAATCACATGGCGCTTTGTCCACTGGGTGACAGCCGGACCTTTGATTACTGTGGGCACGGCAGTTTTGCTCTGGGAGGTCTATGGGCGCAGAGCATTTGGAGGCAAACCGGACGACCTGATCGTGTACGGACTTGGAATCGGTCTGTTTTTTGCATTTTCTGCCTGGGTGCTTTTTTCGCGGCGTGGCAGCAAATACCATCCACCGTTTGAAGAAATGCTGACAGAGCAGGGGATGGACTGGCTGCAGGCAGCGGCGTTTGCCGGTGTTTTGCTGGGCGGCATTCATTATATGAACGCGCTGTACCAAAACCAACAGAATCTCGCGTATCGGGAAGTACTTTCGTGGGCGGCGTTTCTGATTCTGACGATGGTATCTCCTGCAGTTCTGTTTTCCAAAAAGGGCGGACGGCGGGCACTGATCGGCCTGATCGCCGGTGGAATCTGGTATGTAGTGCAGTCGCTGACGCAGAAGGAAGCCCTGCAGACCAACGAACTGCTTGGCAAACAGATTTTTCTGGAAGGGCTGATCGTCTTTTTCTTCGTTCTGATTCTGGCAGAGCTGGCAGCACGAATCCGCGCCAAAAAGCTGGTCGAGGGCAGTGTCAACCGCGTCTATACGGCAGTGCTGTTTGGATTTATGGCGCTTTTGGTGATTTTCAGAAATACGCGCCTCTGGCCGATTTATCTGGCGGTCGTATTTGCACTTTACTATGTTTTTTATCTGGGCTGGAACAAAAAGAAACACCTGTTGAATAACTTCTGCAATGGCGTGATGTTAAACTTTGCACTGGCAGTCGTGTTCGCATTTGCGAGAAGACCGTTCCGCGCGTGGGTGTATTCGAGATATAATTTTGTTTTTCACACTGTAACGATTACAGCAACTTATCTGACGTTGGTGCTCTGTGTGCTGACGGTGCGGCTGTTCGTCAAACTGTCGGAGGGCATGCCCCAAAACAGCACAAAAAATGCCAAAGGGATGAAGCATAAGCCGCTCCGCAAAAAGGATGCGAAAAACAGCTGCCCCGCGGATTTGTGGGGAACGTTTTTGCTGTACGGAATCGCAGTTTCGCTGCTGTTTTTAACGCTGTCGAGAACCGGCTATTTGGCGGTGCTGGTAATGACCGCAGTGCTGCTGATTTTTGTGCCGGTGTTTGTATACAGACAGAAAATCCGGGAAATTTTCCGGGCGCTTGTCTATATGATTGCGGCGTTTGTGATCTGTCTGCCGATGACCTATTCCGGCATCCGGCTGCTTCCGGCACTCTATAACGATCCGTATCTGTATGAGATCGAGGATTCCGCATCCGCGATTCACAAGGACGATCCGAAGGATTCTGACGCCTATATGTCGGTCTCCTATTTCAAATATGTCATAGAAAATAAGCTCCTTTCGGATGCTTCTAAGCTGACGGAACAGACAGAGCTTTTCTGCAATGCAGTGACCGGTAAGCCTTCTGTAAAAAATGACGTACTGGTAGCGTCTGCGCAGGATGAGGCAGGCATGTCGGACGCAGAGGATTTCTCCAACGGACGTCTGGAAATTTTCCGGTCGTATATGGACAACTGGAATGCGACGGGACATACGGAAATGGGCGTTTTGCTGCCGGACGGCTCCATTAGCGTCCATGCCCATAACACCTATCTGCAGGTCATCCATGATCACGGACTGATCGTCGGCATTTACTTCCTGTGCTTCGGGGCAGGAAGCATCTGCCTGATGTTTGCATATGCGATTAAAAAGATTCGGGAGGACGCATATGCTGTACTGCCGCTGGCTGTCATGCTCGGCTTTTGCGTCGCGGGGCTGGTGGAATGGCTGTTCCATCCCTGCAATCCGCTCGGATTTTCCGCGATGGCGCTGCTTGCACCCCTGATGAGCTTTTGCCCCCGCAGACATGCCGCCTGACGGGATATCACGATAAATGAGGAAGAAAGAAATGCAAGGCAAAAAGAAAAAACCCTTTAATTATCAGCTGTTTTATCGCAGGACAGCGTTAATTGTATACGATATTATCAGTGTAATCGCCGCCAGCTATCTGGCGATCCTGATCCGGTATGATTTTGACGTGAGTACAGTACCGGCAGCGTTTTTGCTGCCGATCCGCCACTTTTTGCCCATCGGGATTGTTATCGCACTGTTCGTATTTTATCTGTTCCGTCTCTATCACAGCCTGTGGGCATTTGCAGGCGAGACAGAGCTTCAAAACCTTGTGATGGCATGTCTTGTGACGAGTGCGGTCAACGGCGCAGGGATTAACCTGTTCCGAATGGAGGGAAAAGCAGTTCCGGACAGCTATTATTTTCTGTATTTCTTCTTCCTGCTGACCTTTTTGTTTGCCAGCCGTTTTTCCTACCGTTTTTTCCGCAGCCGCAAGCACAAGCTGCAGAACCGCAAAAACAGCATTTCTGTCATGATCATCGGTGCCGGCGAGGCGGGCAATACGATCATCAAAGAAATCGTTTCCAGCAACTTCTCTACAATGGTGATCCGTTGTATTATCGATGACGATAAAAATAAATGGGGACGCTTCATTCAGGGCATCAAGGTGGTCGGAGGCCGCGACAAGATCATAGAGTCCGCAGATTTATACGATATTGATGAAATTTTCCTGGCGATCCCCTCTGCGTCTCCGGCGCAGATTAAGGATATCCTGGAAATCTGTAAAGAGACAAACTGCAAGCTGCGCAGCCTTCCCGGACTGTATCAGCTCGTAAACGGCGAAGTCAACGTCAGCAAGCTGCGGGACGTCGAGGTCGAAGACCTGCTGGGCAGGGAACCGATCCGCGTGGATATCGATTCCATTCTGGGATATGTGCAGAATAAGGTTGTGCTCGTTACAGGCGGCGGCGGTTCCATCGGAAGCGAGCTGTGCCGTCAGATTGCCGGCCATAAGCCTGCGCAGCTGATCGTGTTTGATATTTATGAAAACAATGCTTACGACCTGCAGCAGGAATTGAAGGAAAAGTATCCGGAGCTGAATCTGGTGGTTCTGATCGGCAGCGTGCGCAACACGAGCCGGATCAACTATGTGTTTGAAACGTATCATCCCGATATCGTGTACCATGCAGCAGCCCATAAGCATGTGCCGCTGATGGAGGACAGCCCCAACGAGGCGGTCAAAAACAATGTATTCGGCACCTGGAAAACCGCTATGGCGGCGGCGCAGAACCACACGAAAAAATTCGTTATGATTTCGACAGACAAGGCGGTGAACCCGACGAATATCATGGGTGCGAGCAAGCGAATCTGCGAGATGATCGTGCAGACGTTCAACCGCCATTATGAGACGGAGTTTGTAGCAGTTCGTTTCGGCAACGTGCTCGGCTCCAACGGAAGTGTTATTCCGCTGTTTAAAAAACAGATTGCGGCAGGAGGTCCGGTAACAGTTACGCATCCCGACATCATCCGGTATTTCATGACCATTCCGGAGGCAGTGTCTTTGGTGCTGCAGGCGGGCGCCTATGCAAAGGGCGGAGAAATTTTCGTTCTGGATATGGGCGAGCCGGTCAAAATCCTGGATCTTGCAAAGAACCTGATTCGTCTGTCCGGTTATCGTGTCGGTGAAGATATCAAAATCGTCTTTACCGGTCTGCGCCCGGGAGAGAAGCTTTATGAAGAGCTTCTGATGAAGGAAGAAGGACTGCAGGATACGGACAATAAGCTGATTCATATCGGCAGACCGATCGAGCTGGACGAGCGGCTGTTCTTTCAGCAGTTAAAGCAGCTGGAAGAGGCATCTAAAGAAGAAAATAAAGATATCCGGCCGTTGATTCATGAGGTCGTGCCGACGTATCATTATCAGGAGAAGCGATGAACATACATCATATTGGGTATCTGGTCAAAAAAGGTCCGAAAGCACAGGCGGCATTTGAAGCGCTTGGATATATTGCAGAGGGCGAATGGACGCATGACGAAATCCGCAAGGTGGACATCCTGTTTTTGCAAAAGGACGGCTACCGGATCGAGCTGGTGAGCCCCTATGCGCCGGATTCCGTGGTTTCCGGGCTGATCAGGACCTACAAAAATGCACCCTATCATCTTTGCTACGAAGCAGAGAATTTTGAAAAAGAGCTGGCAGAGCTGGAAGGAAACGGCTACATTCGAATCGATGAACCAACGCCTGCTCCGGCCATCGGCGGACGCAGAGTAGTATTTCTCATGCACCCGGCGGCGGGTATGCTGGAGCTTTTGGAAGAAAAATAAGCCTGAAATAAGAAAGAGGTAACGAGATGGAAAGAAAACGGATTTATCTGTCCTCCCCCACAATGCACGGAGAAGAGCAGGCCTTTGTACAGAGTGCATTTGATACGAACTGGGTAGCACCCCTTGGTCCCAACGTGGATGCCTTTGAAAAGGAGATGGGAGACTATATTGGCGGCGGTTATGCGGCGGCTCTGTCTGCAGGAACCGCAGCGATCCATCTGGCAGTGATCCTGGCGGGCGTAAAAGAAGGGGATGTTGTGTTTGCACAGTCCCTGACGTTTGCTGCAAGCGTAAATCCTGCCTGCTATGAAAAGGCAAAGCCTGTCTTTATCGATTCAGAACCCGACACCTGGAATATGGATCCTGTCGCTTTGGAAAAAGCCTTTGAAAAATATCCGCATCCGGCAGCTGTCATCGCTGTGCATCTGTACGGAACACCTTCTAAGATCGACCGCATCCGCGATATCTGCAAAAAGCATCAGGTTCCGCTGATCGAGGATGCTGCGGAAGCGCTGGGAAGCTCCTTTAAAGGGCAGAAGCTTGGAACCTTTGGAGATTATGGCATTCTTTCTTTTAACGGCAACAAAATCATCACCTCCTCCGGCGGCGGTATGCTGCTGTGCAGCGACGAAGCAAAGATTAAGCGTGCCCGCTTTCTGGCGACTCAGGCAAGGGATCCCGCCCGTTATTATCAGCATTCCACCATTGGCTATAACTACCGGATGTCTAACGTGGTAGCCGGAATCGGAAGAGGACAGCTGTTGCATCTGGAAGAGCATAAAGCCCGGAAAAATGAGATTTACAGACAGTATAAAGAGGCGTTTGCGGATATCGAAGCGATCACGATGAATCCGATGAATCCAGACGGAGACGCAAACAACTGGTTGTCCTGCATGACGATCGCACCGGACTGCAGCGTGACGCCCGATCAGGTGATGGATGCCCTGGCAGAGTACAATATCGAGACGCGCCCGATCTGGAAGCCGATGCATTTACAGCCTGTTTTTGCAGACTGCGATTTCATTCAGGTTAAGGAAGGCAGGAGCGTTTCGGAGGATATTTTCAATCGCGGTGTCTGCCTGCCCAGCGATATCAAAAATACACCGGAGGATATGAAGCTGATTATCTCCCTTATCCGTAAGGTATTTGAAAAATAGGAAAAGAATATGTATGCAAAGTATATGAAACGGCTGCTGGATATCCTGCTGTCGCTGACGATCCTCATAGTGCTGAGCCCACTTCTTCTGGTGCTGTGTATTCTGGTGCGCAGCAAGCTGGGCAGTCCGATTTTCTTTCAGCAGGAGCGCCCGGGACTGCATGAGAAAATTTTCACAATGTATAAATTCCGCACGATGACGGACAAACGCGACGCAGAGGGAAATCTTCTGCCGGATAAGGACAGGCTTACCAAATTCGGAAAGCTTCTGCGGGCAACGAGTCTGGACGAGCTGCCGGAGTTTTTCAACATTTTAAAAGGGGACATGAGCTTTATCGGTCCGCGTCCGCTCCTGGTTTCGTATCTGCCGTATTATACGGAAACAGAGGCTCTGCGCCATACAGTGCGTCCCGGCCTGACAGGTCTTGCACAGGTGTCGGGACGAAATTTTCTGGACTGGGACAGACGGCTTGCGAAGGACGTGGAGTATGTAAAGGGACTTTCCTTCCAAATGGATTTGAAGGTTTTATTTTTGACCGTCAAGGTAGTCTTCGACCGCTCGGACGTCGCAGAGGATACCAGCCAGGCGGAGGGCAATTTTGCCAGGATCAGGCAGGAGCGGCTTGACAGAACCGGAAGGCTGGAGGCCTGAAGAAGACAGAGCATAATCTGCTCGGAAAGAGGATTCGTATGATCAATATCCTGATTTTAAGCGCCGGCACGAGAGACAAGGTCGTGCAGTATTTTAAAGAAGCCCTTGCCGGAAAAGGAAAGGTAATCGCAACGGACTGCAGCCCCTACGCACCCGCCATTTATGAAGCGGACGAATATGTGCTGGTGCCCAGGATCACAGAGCCCGGTTATCTGGACAAAATTCTTGAGATCTGCCGGGAAAAACAGATCACGGGCGTACTTTCCCTGATCGACCCGGAGCTGTCTCTTCTTGCAGACAATAAGGAGCGTTTTCTGGAGGTCGGAACCGTGCCCATCGTGCCGGACGCAAAGCAGGTGGATATCTGCTTCCATAAATATGCGATGTATGAAGCCTGCAAAGCACTTGGCTTTGCGACGGGACGCTGCTTTCTGGATCGGAAGGAATTCTATCATGCGGTGGAAAACGGCGAGCTGACCTATCCGGTTTTTGTCAAGCCGGAAAGCGGAAGCGCGAGTCTGGACATTCATATGGCTCAGGATCAGGAGACAGTGGAATTTCTCTGTAGCCGTGAGGACGGACTGATGATTCAGGAGTTCATGAACGGACAGGAATACGGTGCAGACGTCTACATCGACATGCTCAGCGGCGAAGTGGTTTCTATTTTCGTTAAGAAAAAGTTGAAAATGCGTGCAGGAGAAACCGATAAGGCGGAATCCTTCCAGGAGGAAAAGCTGTTCGCCCTGATTACAGATTTTGTAAAGAAAATGGGCTTTCGCGGTATTATCGATATCGATCTGTTTGAAATCGACGGAAAATGGTACATTTCCGAGGTTAATCCGAGATTTGGCGGTGGTTATCCCCATGCATGGGCCTGCGGCGTGCGCGTGCCGGAAATGATAGTCAGAAATCTGGAAGGACAGACAAATGTTCCGGAAATCGGAAATTATCCGGTTGGGAAGATCATGATGAAATACAATGAGATTATGGTTCGCTGACAAAAAGCTGCAGCAGAAACGAGGAAGGATGAAACAAAGCGTACTGGTGCTTGGAAACAGCGATTCCGGGCTGTATGATTTCCGAAAAGAAGTGCTGATGGCGCTGATGCAGGAGGGCTATGAGGTCCATGTGTCGGTGCCGGATACCGGGTATTTGGAAAAAATCAAAAAACTGGGCTGTATCTGTCATGAGACGGTGATGGAGCGCCGCGGTATGAATCCGTTGAAGGACGGAAAGCTGCTTTTGTTTTACAGAAAGCTGTTAAAGACCATCCATCCGGCGGCGGTGCTGACCTATACGATTAAACCGAATATTTATGGCGGTGTGGCGTGTCGGCTTGCAAAGGTACCTTATCTGGTCAACATTACAGGCCTTGGAACGACACTGGAGCATGATGGACCGTTACAGAAGCTGATCGTTTTACTGTATCGGACAGGAATGTCCGGCGCGGGCTGCGTCTTTTTCCAGAATGAGCAGAATCTGGCGTTCATGCGGCAGAAGGGCTGTCTGAAAAAAAGGACGAAAACCCGGGTGATCTCCGGCTCCGGTGTCAACCTGGAGGAGCATCCGCCGATGCCCTATCCGAAGGAAGATACCGTTCGCTTTGTATCGGTTATGCGAATCATGAAGGATAAGGGAATCGAGGAGCTGCTGGAAGCGGCAAGACGGATCCATGAAAAGCACCCGGAAACGGTGTTCGAGCTGCTGGGCGCCTACGAGGAAGAAACGCAGGCGCGCTATGAGCCGATGATTGAGGACTTGCAATCCAAAGGGATTATGCGTTATTATGGTTACCGGGACGATATGCCGGAGTTTTACCGGCATTGTCAGGCGGTAATCCATCCGTCCTATCACGAGGGCATGTCGAATGTCCTGCAGGAGGCGGCAGCGACCGCAAGACCAGTGATTGCCAGCGATATAAACGGCTGCCGGGAGATTTTTGAAAACGGTGTTTCGGGGCTTGCATTTTTACCCAAGAATGCAGACAGCCTGACAGAGACCATCGAGAGATTCCTTTTGCTGGCTCCGGAGGAACGGGCCGAAATGGGACGTCAGGCGAGAGCCTATGTGGAGGCGCATTTTGACCGCAGACAGGTCGTAACAGCGTATCTCGAAACGCTGGGGAGCCTGATTGGGGCAACCAGATGTTAAAAAAGAAAAACCATATAGAAAAGCGCAGGAAAGCGAGGATATGAAAATGGATTTATATGAAAAGATTTTGGCAGGCGAGGAAAAACTGTCGCTGGTAGGTCTTGGTTATGTGGGTATGCCGATCGCAGTCGCATTCGCCAGAAAGATCAAGGTAATCGGCTACGACTTAAACGCAGAAAAGATCAAACTGTATCAGTCCGGCATTGATCCGACCAACGAGGTTGGGGATGATGTGATCCGCCAGACGGAAGTGGAGTTCACTGCAGATGAGACAAAGCTGCGGGAAGCAAAATTCCATATCGTAGCAGTTCCTACTCCTGTAAACGATGACCATACGCCGGATCTGACCCCGGTAGAGGGCGCAAGCCGGATTCTGGGACGGAACCTGACAAAGGGCAGCGTTGTCGTATTCGAGTCTACCGTATATCCGGGCGTAACCGAAGAGGTATGTGTGCCGATTCTGGAAAAGGAATCCGGACTGGTATGCGGTAAGGATTTCAAGATCGGTTATTCTCCTGAACGGATCAACCCTGGCGACAAGGTACACCGTCTGGAAACCATCACAAAGATCGTTTCCGGTATGGATGAGGAAACGCTGGATACTGTTGCAAAGGTTTATGAGCTGGTTGTAGAAGCCGGTGTATACCGTGCAGAATCCATTCAGGTCGCAGAGGCTGCAAAGGTAATCGAGAACAGCCAGAGGGATATCAATATTGCGTTCATGAATGAACTTTCTATTATCTTTAACAAGATGGGCATCGACACGCAGAGCGTATTAAAGGCAGCAGGAACCAAATGGAATTTCCTGAAATTTTATCCCGGTCTGGTGGGCGGACACTGCATCGGTGTCGATCCGTATTATCTGACCTACCGCGCAGAGCAGATGGGCTATCATTCCCAGATCATTCTGTCCGGCCGCCGCATCAACGACGACATGGGCAAATATGTCGCAGAAAACATTGTGAAAAACCTGATTCGCGCAGATATCGCGGTAAAGCATGCGAAGGTTGCAATCCTTGGCTTTACCTTCAAGGAGAACTGCCCGGATACCAGAAATACAAAGGTTATCGATATTGTAAAAGAGCTGCGTGAGTACGGCATCGAGCCGGTGCTGGTGGATCAGACCGCAGACCGCGCAGAGGCGAAGCGTCTCTATGGAGTAGAGCTGCAGGATATGAGTGCTGTAAAAGATGTGGACGCGCTGGTTATTGCCGTATGCCATAAGGAATTTGAGGGATTGGATCAGGCAGCGATTGAAAACTTCTTTAATCCGACAAACGGCAAAAAAGTACTTGTAGATGTCAAGGGCATCTTAAATCGCAAGGAATGGACACGTGATGACTGCCTGTACTGGAGATTATAATCAGAGGTGTAAATGATCCGAAAATGGAAAAAATTCCCGTTTCCCTGGCTGCTTCCGGTGCTGTTTTTTGCAGCACTGTGGCTGCTTGGAACAACGGGGATCTATAATGACAGCAACCAGTATATTGCGATGCACATTCACCGGGAGCCGCTGTACTCTTTCTTTTTGTGGATTTTCCGCAGCCTGTTTGGGGAGACAAAGTATCTTGATATTGTGAGATTTCTGCAGAACGGACTGGCGGCGTTTTCCGTGATCTGGCTGGCGGAGAGCCTGAAAAAACGATTTGCATTCGGGCAGTGGATGGAAGCGCTGGTGTGCCTGATCTTACTGGCGCCCCACATTATCACGCCGGTATTTTCTGCGAGCGGACTGGTTTTGTCGAACGGCGTCATCAGCGAAGCGCTGGGACTGCCGCTGTTTTATCTGTTTACGGCGCAGTGCATGAAGATGGTGTATACAAGACAGAGGGGAGCAGCTTTATCCTCCCTGCTGTTATCCTTATTTTTGTCTCTGGTACGCGGACAGATGATGTTCACGATCCTGCTCTGGCTGGTGTTTGCAGGGGCCGTCGTGATCGTAGAAAAAAAGAAGCTGGCGAAACGCCTGTTGATTTGTGTCGTGTGCACTGCGCTGGCGTTTGGTACAAGGACGCTTCTCGTAAAAAGCTACAACCTTGTTTTTAACGGATATTTTATCAATAATACGTTTGGAAGCGTCGGACTGCTCGCAAACATTCTGTATGCGGCGGACGAAGAGGATGCCGAAAGGATTGTCGATCGGGACGCAAGAGTTATGTTTGAGCTTTCCTATCGACTTGCAAAAGAACAGGGTGCGACGTATCAGGATGCGCCGGAGGGCTTTTTCAACCGGGCAGCACATCTGGAAAAATGGCATGACGCGATCAAGTTTGAAATGATCGAAGAGCCCTGGAGACAGCTGCATGACAGGGAGGGCTTTATAGACTACATTCCTGAAAATGTGGAATCCGACCGGATTGCGGCAACCATCGTGAAATCCTTACTTCCGGCAGTTCTGGGCAGATGGCTGTATGACTATCTGGCGCTCGCCTGCTACGGACTGATCCGGTCCATCGCAGTCGTACACCCGCTGCTAAACTGGTATGCGCTGACGGCGTACCTCGCCTATATCGTGCTGGCTGCCCTTGCATGGAGGAAAAATCACAATTCCAACGCGGTCTGGCTGGCGGCATTTTCCCTGCTGGCTGTGTTAGCAAACGTATTTGCTACCTCCATGATCATCATGTGCCTTTCCCGCTATGTGATCTATGGATTGCCGCTGTTTTATGTCAGCGGACTGATGCTTTTGTACGAACTGGCGGGTGGAAAAACCGCGCATCGACTGCCGTAAGTTCACCCGCGCCATTCGCAATACAATAGAATGTACGCTTCGCTAACATTCTATTGTCGCAAATCGCAGCTGCGCTGCTTTCCGCTGCTGCGCAGCTCACTTTTGCTCATATCACGGCGCTCCCTCTGCAGCTTTCCGCAAGCAGATTTTCATGCGAGCATGAAATCTGCTCACAGAAAACCGCAGGTGAACTTAAACATTGATTAAGATTCTATGAAGTCCGTTGCAGATTGGCTGCAAAGGGGATATACTGAAGCTGTCTTAATGGAAACAGGCATGAGGAGGAACGAATGTATGAAACGGTTATCAAAAGTATCATGCGGTCTGCTTCTGACAGCATCCCTGCTGATTGGAGCAATGCTTTCAGGATGCGGACAGACGACAGATTATACAGCAGAGATCAAGGAATATCAGAACAAGCTGGAATCCCTTGCGGCGGAGAATGAAGAATTAAAGGCTCAGCTGGGCATTACCGAGACCCAGAGCACAGAAGAGACCCAGACTGCTGCAGAGACAGAAAATCAGTCTCAGGAGATGGTGTCTGAAAACCAGACGGATCAGACCGGAGCCCAGCAGGCAGAGAATACAGATAATTCCGGGGACGAAATGAAGATCCTGGTGCTTGGAGACAGCATCTGGGGCAATTATCGGGATGATACCGGCGTGTCTGCACGTCTTACAGCATGTCTTGCTCAAAAAGGGAAAAATGCGACGGTCTATAACGGTGCCATCGGCGGCACCCGCGCAACCATCAGCCCGGACGATAATGAATACCAGTTTGGTCCTGCCAGTGACTGCTCCCTGGGAAAGATGATCTCTATTCTCCGTGGAAATACGGATGTAGAGATGCTGCAGGGCAAGGCTGCCTATGACGACATCAAAGCTGTGATGAATGTCAAGGATCAGATCGATGTGGTAATTTTGTCCTATGGTATGAATGACTTCTTGGCACAGGCTCCGATCAACAACTCGGACAGACCCTGGACGGGCTTTGGAACGGCGTTAAGCGAGGGCGTAAAGGGAGTTCGTTCTGTTTTCCCCCAGGCACAGATTTTGATCACATCTCCCAACTATGCGTCCTATTTTCCGATCCCGGTTAAAAATATGGGAGAAAAGGCACTCTACAATTATGCGAGCATTGCCTGTGACGTTGCAGTCGGTCAGGGAACGCTGTGCGTGGATACTTACGACAATCTCGGAGTGGATGCCTATAATGCAGATGAATATCTGGAAGACGGCATTCATTTAAATGAAAAAGGAAGAAGCCTGTATGCGAAAACCATTGCATCCTGCCTGCTCTACGGAACAGCGGGTCAGATTTCGGGCAACAATATCGCTTCCTTCAACTGATTGGATCGGATATCAGGGGCAGAAGGACAAAAATACTTCCGGATCATGGCGCAATCCGCGGATCGTTTATCCGAAATAATAGAATGCACGCTCTGCGAGCATTCTATTGTCATGAATAAAATACAGTGCCGCGGCTGCGGCAGAAATGAGAGGAAATCCATGGGATATAAGGATTTGAAATTTGACAAGGACAGTGTATTTCTGGTAACAGGCGGCGCCGGTTTTATCGGTTCCAACCTGTGCGAGGCGATCTTGAACCTCGGTTATAAGGTAAGATGTCTGGACGACCTTTCCACAGGCAATCCGAAGCATGTGGAGATGTTTGAAGGTAATCCGAACTATACCTTTATCAAAGGCGACATCAAAGATCTGGATACCTGTATGAAAGCCTGCGAGGGTGTGGATTATGTGCTGAATCAGGCGGCATGGGGCAGCGTTCCCAGAAGCATCGAAATGCCGATTTTCTATGCGCAGAATAACATCGTCGGCACGCTGAACATGATGGAAGCAGCGAGACAGAACGGCGTAAAGAAATTTGTGTACGCGTCCAGCTCTTCCGTATACGGCGATCATCCCGGACTTCCCAAAAAAGAGGGCATTGAAGGCCATGTTCTTTCCCCTTACGCGCTGACCAAGAAGACAGACGAGGAATTCGGTCGTCTTTATAAGACGCTGTACGGTCTGGATACTTACGGCATGCGCTATTTCAACGTATTTGGACGCCGTCAGAACCCGGAAGGCATGTATGCCGCTGTTATTCCGAAGTTTTTAAAGCTGCTGTTAAAGGATGAAGCGCCGACCATCAACGGAGACGGCCGTCAGTCCAGAGACTTTACTTATATCGACAATGTAATCGAAGCGAACTTAAAAGCCTGCCTGGCTCCGAGCGAAGCAGCAGGAGAAGCGTTCAACATCGGTTCCGGCGGCAGAGTATATCTGATCGATTTATATTATGAACTCTGCGAAGCCCTAGGCAAAAAGATTGAGCCGGTCTTTGGTCCTGCCAGAAAGGGAGATATCCGGGATTCCAACGCGGACATCAGCAAAGCAAGAGAGCTGCTTGACTACGATCCGGATTATGATTTTGAAAAGGGAATCCGCCTTGCCATTGACTGGTATAAAGAAAATCTGTAAAATAAAAGAACGAAAAGCCGTCCAATTGGTTTGGACGGCTTTTTAACGAATAGGCTTGCCTATTCGTTAAAAAGCCACCATACGACGCGCACTGCAGGCAAGGATTGCGCAAAACAGGAGGGGAATATGCATTATCGAGTTGTTATATTCGGTGTAAAAGATACAACTGCGGAGATCGTCCGCTTTGTTCAGGAAAAGCTTTGTCCGGTGGATCTGGTTGTGACGATTCATCCCGATGTGCTTTCGGGCAATCAGGTGTCCGGCTATGAGGGACTTTCCTGGTTGGAGGACAAGTACGGGATTCCGGTTTACGAAACACATTCTTACGGTTTAAAGGATGAGGAGACGACGAAATTTTTCGCGGAAAATACCTTCGAGCTGGGGATTTCCATGGGCTGGCAGAGATTGCTTCCCGGCTTCGTGCTTTCCAGATTTTCGGAGGGTGTATTCGGTTTCCACGGGAACTGTGCATATCTGCCCTTTGGGCGGGGACGCTCGCCGCTTAACTGGTCGATCATTCTCGGAGATACGCGTTTTAATCTGAACCTGTTCCAGTACGATGAAAAAGCGGACAGCCCGAATGTTTTTGCAAGCGAGATGTGCGCCATCACTCCTCATGATACCGTGCGTACGATGCAGTATAAAAACATGCTGGTCAGCAAGCGCCTGATCGCTAAGCTGATCGCGGCACATCAGGCGGGAACCGTCAGCGTACACCGGGAGTCCAGAGATTTCGACAGCTGGTACAATAAGCGGACGGCGGCGGACGGAAAGCTGGATTTCCATGATCGTACCCGGAATCTGTATAACCTGATCCGGGGCGTGACAAGACCGTTCCCGGGAGCATTTTGCTTCTGCAACGGCGAAAAGATCACGGTATGGAGCGCACATCCCTTTGATGAGATGTTGGACTTCTCGATGTATGCACCAGGGGAGATCATCGACATTTTTGACAAAAAGCTGATCGTACGGACGCTGGATGGCTCTCTTTTAGTCGAAGACTATGAGTCGGAAATAGAGCTGGAGCCGGGAATGATCCTGGAATAAAGCCATGCAGCAGCGAAAAGGAAAAGAATATGAAAATCGCATTTCGAATGGATGATATTACACCGGATATGGACTGGAAAAGCTTTGAAGCCTTTGAACAGCTGTTTGAACGCTATGGATGTTATCCGCTGTTAGGCATTGTACCGGACAATCTTGATCCGAAGCTGTCGGTGGATCCGGCACGGGAAGCGTTCTGGAAAAAAATGCAGGAGCTGCAGGAAAAAGGCTGGACCCTTTCCATGCACGGCTGCCATCATGTGTATACAACAAAAAGAGGCGGGAGCTTTCCGTTGAATGCCCAGTCGGAGTTTGCGGGGAAAAGCTATGAGGAGCAGTACCGGCTTCTGGAAAGCGGACAGAAAAAGCTCTTGGATCGCGGCATCGAGACGAAGCTGTTCATGGCGCCGGGCCATACCTTTGACAAAATGACACTGCGTGCCCTCAAAGCACTCGGGTTTACCCATGTGACGGACGGGTTTGGAGATTTGCCGTATGTGCGCAGTGGGATGACTTTTTTACCGATTGCCTTTTTGCGGAAATACGCATTTTCTGATCGGGAGGGAATGACGACGATCGTCATTCATGCCAACCATTCCACGGTAGCGGAGCTGAAAGCCTACGAAGAGATGCTTGACGCAAACAGGGAAAACATTGTGCCGTATTCCGATTTTTTTAAGCTGGAAGCAAAGCCACAGTGCATGCCAGCGCGTATCCGGGAATATGTGCTGGCGTTCGGAAAAGGGCTTGCCGCGCGGCTTGGCCGCTTAAAGAACCAACACGCATAAGCGGATGGAAAGGCGTCGGCGTGCAAATTAGAAAAAGAAAAAGGAACCAGAAGCGTATGAAAGAACCGATTCGGGTATTACAGGTGCTGGGAACAACGGGACTCGGCGGGGCAGAAAGCCGGGTTATGGATTTATACCGGAATATCGACCGTGAGAGGGTACAGTTTGATTTTGCAGTGCACACCTCAAAAAAAGGATATTTTGACGAAGAGATTGAAGCACTTGGCGGACACATTTACCGGCTGCCGCGGTTTCGGGTCTATAACTGGATTCCGTATCGGGCGGCATGGCGCAGTTTTTTTAAAGAGCATTCCGAGTATGCCTGCGTGCACGGGCATATGACGAGTACTGCGTCGATTTATCTGCCGGAAGCGAAGCGTGGGAAAATCGCCCTGACGGCAGCCCATGCCAGAAGCGCGGGTACAGAAGGCGGCGTCAAAGGGATGATGACGAAGCGGATGCGTAAAAATCTCTGGAAAAAAACGGACGTCTGCCTGGCGTGCTCCAAGCTTGCCGGAAAAGCAGTTTTCGGAGAAAAGGCGTGGGCACAGGGGGTTGTCCATGTGGTGCCGAATGCGATCGAAGTGGATAAGTTTTCCTATAACGGTCAGATGCGTGCACAGATGCGGCAAAAACTGGAGTTGGGCAATTGTCTGACAGTCGGGCATGTGGGGCGTTTTAATGAGATGAAAAACCACCTGTTTTTGCTGGAGGTTTTTGCACAGATCAAAAAGAGCCGTCCGGATGCGCAGCTGATTTTGCTCGGCGAGGGCGGATGCATGGAACCTGCAAAGCAGAAGGCGGCAGAGCTTGGAATTACAGAAAGCGTTCAGTTCCTCGGAAATCAGGGAAATCCGCAGGATTATTATCAGGCGATGGATCTGTTTATTTTCCCGTCTCTGTATGAGGGATTGCCCGGAACGGTGCTGGAAGCACAGGCTGCAGGGCTCCCGTGCCTGATGTCGGATACGATTACACAGGAGGTTGCCCTGACAGAGCTGGTGGAGTCCAAAAGCCTAAAGGATTCTGCAGAGAGCTGGGCACAGGCGGCCCTTGCGCTTTTGGAACGGCAGAAAGAGCGGTTTGACCGCATGCCGGAAATCCGCAAAGCCGGATTTGACGCAAAGGAACAGGCAAAAGAGATGGAAGCTTTTTATCGTACCGGGAAAGGAGACGGCTTATGGAACAGGTAAAACCAAGGCTCCTTCTGGTTGTACCCATGCTGCATCAGGGTGGCTTCGAGCGGGTCTGCGTGCGGACAGCGCGGATTCTGAGGAATGATTTTGAAGTGACGATCGCCATGTTTTCGGATGCGGATATCGCATATGATATAAACGGACTTTCTGTTGTAAACCTGGATGTTCCGGCACAGGACGGGAAGCTGAAAAAAATGGTCAATGTCGTAAAAAGAACGGTAAAGCTTCGGAAGCTAAAGAAAAAGCTGCGTCCTGATCTGACCTACAGCTTTGGCCCGACAGCGAACCTGATTAACGTCCTGACACCGGTGCGGGGGCAGATCTGGACGGGAATCCGCAGCTATATGGATATGGACAACCCATCGAAGTTAAAGCTGTTTGCAAAGCGCTCCGATCAGGTGATCTGCTGTTCGGAGGTGATTGCCCATACGTTAAAGGAAAAACTTGGAATCGAAAATACAGAGGTATTGTACAATCCTTACGATGGCAGTCAGATCGCAGAAAATGCAGCAAAAAAACCTGTGGACATGCCCGATTTTACCGGAAAAAAGGTGATCGTCAGCATGGGGCGTGAGGATGACTGCAAGGAATTCTGGCATCTGATCAAATGCCTGTATCTGATCCGGGAAAAAGTGCCGGAGGCGATGCTGTGTATCATCGGGGACGGTTCTTTTTCAGAATATAAAGAACTGGCAGAAAAGCTGGGAATTGCTGACCGGGTCTGCTTTGCGGGACTTCAGAAGAATCCATTTCCATGGCTGTCAGCGGGCAGTCTTTATGTTGGAACCTCCAGCATGGAGGGCTTTCCAAATGCGTTGGTTGAGGCGATGAGCTGCAGGCTCCCTGCCGTTTTTTCCAACTGTATGAGCGGTCCCGCAGAGATTCTGTCCGACCGGTTTGAGGACGTCGTTGGAAAACAGGAAGTGCTCCGGGAACGTTACGGGATTCTGATTCCGGTGATGGACGATCAGAAAAATCTGGATCCAAACGAAATTACAGAGGAAGAAAAACAACTGGCGGCTCTTCTGGAAGAGCTGCTGACAGAGGAAGCGAAGCTGCAGGAGCTTTCCAGATGTGCAAAGGAGCGCGCAGATCAGTTTGACGACAGGGCATACCGGGACAAAATCCTGCAGATTGCAGGGCTTTCCAAAATGTGATACACTACGGGGGCACTGACAAAATGAGAATCCTGCAGAGCAGGATTCTGTTTCATGAGAAAAACAGGAGAAACATTCCGATGCAGAAAATTGCATTTCATTTAAACAGCCTGCAGCAGGGCGGGGCTGAGCGCGTGGTGAGTAATCTGGCGAACCGTTTTGCAAAGGAGGGCTATGAGGTTGTCATTGCGACAGAATGGTACGGAACGGACGAATTTGCACTGGATCAGAAAGTCCGCAGAGTTCATGTCGGACTGACGAAAGAAGACGAAGACCGCAGCAGGATCAGCAAGATGCTGCGCCGTATCTGGTATCTGCGCCGTTTTATGAAAAAAGAAAAGCCGGACGTCGTCGTTGCCTTTACCCGGGGCGTATTGTACCGTGCGCTGGCGGCAGGAATCGGGACGGGTATCCCGGTCGTGATTTCCGTGCGTACCGATCCGGTGGGACACTATGATAAAAAAGCGGACAAGCTTCGGATCCCGCTTCTGTTTCCTCATGCGGCGGGCTGCGTGTTCCAGACAGAGGGCGCAAAAGCCTTTTTTGCACCGTATTTACAGGAAAATTCCAGAATTATTTTAAATCCGCTGAATCCGAAATACGTTGGTGTTCCGGAGCCGGCTGTACGGACAAAGAATGTTGTTCAGTCCGGCCGTCTGGTAGACTTTAAGAATCAACCGATGCTGATCAGGGCTTTTTTGAAGGTTCATGAAAAGCATCCGGATTATACACTCAAAATTTACGGACCGGATTCCAAGGACGGTACAAAGGAGATTCTGGAATCCATTATTCATGAAAATCATGCGGAGGATTTTGTAAAGCTGATGGGCGGCAGCAATACGCTGGAAAAGGATCTGGCAGACGCTGCGCTGTACGCTTTTTCCTCTGACTGGGAAGGACTGCCCAATGCGCTGATGGAAGCGATGGCACTGGGACTTCCGGTGGTTTCTACAGACTGTCCCTGCGGCGGTCCAAAAACCCTGATCGAAGATGGGGTAAATGGTCTGCTTGTACCGATCATGGATGAAAAGGCGATGACAGACGGCATCCTGCGCCTCATTGAGGACAGAGAGCTTGCAGAGCGGCTCGGCAGAGAGGCGCGCAAGATCAGTGAAAGAGCCAACGAGGATGCGGTATTTGAGCAGTGGCAGACGTATCTGCAGGAATGCTGCAAAAAGAACAGATAAGACTGCAGACAATGGAGGTAAGGACAATGTTTTCCTACGAAGATTATAAAGAAATTATCAGAATCATTCAGTCTACCGGTAATCAGGCAGGGTACGAAGAGGCACTTACGGCAGATAAATTTGTCATCATGCGCCATGATGTGGAGTACAGCGTGGATCGTGCCTATGCACTGGCAAAGGTGGAGAGCAGCATGGATTTTACGTCGACCTTCTTTTTCCAGTGGACGAACAATTCCTATAATATTTTATCCAGACGCAATCAGGATCTGATCAAGGACATGCATGAACGCGGCCATGTGATCGGACTGCACTATGCGTTAAACGGTCTGACCGACATGCAGGAGGTTCGCCATCAGATCAAAAAGGAAATGGATATCCTTTCTGAAATGTTCGGTTTTCCGATCACACAGTTTTCTGTACACCGTCCGTCTCCGGATGTGCTGCGCGAAAACATCAAGCTGCCGGGAATCCTGAATGCATACCAGGACGAGTTTTTCACCTTTGCAGAAAAAGTGACCGATCAGACGCCCCTGAAGGTAAAATATATGTCCGACGCCAACCATATCTGGCGCTACGGCTATCCTGATGAAGCAAATATCACCGGCTATGACAAGGTGCAGATTCTGACCCATCCCTTTGCATGGAGCAAGAAGGGCTACGATAACCGGGACAACTATGCGGTGCTGATCCAGGAAAAATATAACGAAATGATCGACAGCATCAACAACGAGTGCAAGGATTTCTGCGAATTTAAGGATGAATTTCTGGAGGCATCTCTGATTCCCGAAAGGAACAGGTAAAGCATTATGTGCGGAATCAGTGGATTTATCAGCAAAAGGCGGATTACGCTGGAAGATCTGACCGCGATGAACGATACGATGTACCACCGCGGGCCAAACGACTCCGGAGTGGAAATTTATGATGGGGCAGGCGGATATGCGGTTGGCTTTGCACAGCGTCGGCTTTCCATCATGGATCTTTCCCCACTGGGACATCAGCCGATGCACGCGGCGGATAAACGGGTCAGCGTCGTTTTTAACGGAGAAATCTACAACTTCCAGGAGCTGAAAAAAGAGTTTTCCGGGTATCCGTTTTGCTCCCAGTGTGATACGGAGGTCATTCTGGCTGCCTATGAAAAATGGGGCATCGACTGCGTTTCCCGCTTTAACGGAATGTTTGCGATCGCCCTGTATGACCGGGATGCGCAGGAGGTATATCTTGTGCGGGACCGCATCGGCAAGAAGCCTCTCTATTACTGGGAGGACGGGGAAAATCTGGTCTTTGCCTCAGAGTTAAAGCCGATCCTGGCGTGCCCGGGCTTTGATCGGAAGCTGAATCCGGATATTTTACCGGTCTTTTTGTACCAGCAGTATATTCCGGAGCCGGATACGATATTTGAACAGGTAAAAAAGCTGTGCCCGGGAACCATTCTCCGTTTTCGCCTGCAGCCTGACAATGGGCAGAAGCGGAGGGAGTGCTTTTCCTATTGGAGTATCAAAGAAAGCTACCAAAAAGGAATCGCGGATCCGGTCACGGATTTTTCTCAGGCAAAGGCAGAGCTAAAGGCAATTTTACAGAAATCCGTGAAGAGCCGGATGGAGGCGGACGTCCCGCTGGGTACTTTTTTAAGCGGCGGCTACGATTCCTCCCTGATGACAGCCATGGCACAGGAGGCAAGCGAGGCTCCGGTCAAAACCTTTTCCATTGGCTTTGAAGAAAAGCAGTACGACGAATCCGGCTATGCATCGGCGGTAGCAAAGCATCTTGGCACACAGCATACAGAAGAAATCATCCGTGAAAAACAGATGCTGGAGCTGGTGGAGAGCATTCCGCAGTATTTCGATGAACCCATGGCAGATTCTTCGGAAATCCCGACGATGCTCGTATCGGCGCTCGCCAGAAAACAGGTGACGGTCGCGCTCTCCGGCGATGGCGGCGATGAATTTTTCTGCGGCTACCAGATGTACCAAAAACTCGGACAGGCGCAGAAGCTGGACGCAGCGGGCGCTTTGATTTACGGTATTTCCCAACTGCCCGGACTCAAGCAGGCAAATCTGCTGGGACGTTTACCATTTTCTGTAAGGACAATTGCACAAAACCGGGATAAACGCTATAAAACGCAGTTGTGTTCGGATAAATATTTAGCCTGTGTGAAAAGCCTGACTGGAACAGATCAGGTGCGCTTTGACCGTGAGCTGGATTATCATGTGAAAAACTGGCAGATCCGCCGGATGCTCCTGGACATGGACACCTACCTGCCGGGGGACATTCTCTGCAAGGTGGATCGCGCTTCCATGAAATATTCACTGGAAGCCAGATGCCCGATCCTGGATCAGAGGGTGATGGAATACTCCTTCCGGCTACCCCATTCCTTTAAGGATCACAACGGCTGCCAGAAATACATTTTAAAAGAGATCGCTTACGACTATATTCCGCGGGAATTACTGGATCGTAAAAAGACAGGATTTTCTGTCCCGCTGGACAAATGGCTGAGAGGACCCCTCAAGAATAAACTGACCGACTACGCATCACCGGCTTTCCTGAAACAACAGGGGCTGTTCGACGCGGACGCAGCCTCAAAGCTGATTGCAGACTGGCTTGGTGCCGGGGACGGCGGAGCCTACACCGGAAGCAACTACTCCCGGATCATCTGGGCGTTCTTTATCTTCCAGCAATGGGCAGAACGCTATTTGCAGGCGTGAGTCTGCCGCCCGGCAGCAACAGCCCCGCCCGCAGGACGTCATGCGAAGCCAATGCCTGCAGGACGCGCTCTCGCTCAGTAAAAACGAAGCGGTGCATAATGCTGCAAAAGACGCAGCATTATGCTCGGCTTCGTTTTTAAATGGTTATTGATTAGTCAGGACAATAAATTTTTTGACATTTTTATAGATGCATGATACTATGATTATAGAAAAAGAGTGCTGCCGATAGACGGTTAGCCTGACTAAATAATTGACAAACAAAAATTGCCGCTTAGTTTACCAGACAGGGCGGCTATTTTTGTGACTTGCTATCTTTGCCAATGGTATATCCCAGACCAAAGCAGGTTAAGCCGAAGCTTACTACTGCTATAAAATCGACAATACTCATGGCTTAGCCCTCCTTTCCAGTGGATTCCCTGTTGGGTTTCTATGTAATCAGAGGGTCACAGTCCCTCTGTAGAAGGACTAACCGCCTACCGTTATGACAGCACTCATATTCCGATTGTAGCAAGTGTGGAATGTATCTGCAACTGAAAAGTTGACAGATTATAGAATTGTTTGCGTTAGTTAAAAAAAGAACAAGCAGAATAGAACTGTTGTAGACAGAACAATTCAAGATTCCCTTCTGCCGAGCATCCGCCCAACGGGCGATCGCGGGGCACCACGCACGAGAACACACCTTTCTTCCGCAGAGTCCTGTCCATCCAGGCGCAATGCTGCGAAGCAGCGAGCGGCCTGCATCCTTTTGCAAAGATCGGCAGACCGTCTCAAAACGCCGGCGCTTAGGCTGCGTCTTTTGCAGCCTTACGCGACCGCTGCGTTTTGAACCGAGCGAAAGCGAGTCTGCCGATTGCAAAGGAATGCAGACCGCTCGATGACTCGCAGACATGCGCCGGATGGACAATGAACTGCGGAAGAAAGTCTTTAGGAGGAAATTATGGGCAGTGTTGCATTTTATATCGGCTCCCTGAAAAAAGGAGGCGCCGAACGCGTTTTTGTCAACCTTGCAACCTACTTTCTGGAGCAGGGCTGCAATGTGACGATGGTAACGCAGTACAAAAAAGAAAATGAATACGAGCTGCCTGCAGGGGTACGCCGCGTGATCTCCGACCTGACGCCGGAGGAAGAGGGCGGCCGGATCGTGAACCTGTTTCGACGCTACAAAAAGCTGCGCAGGATCTTCAGAGAAATCCATGCGGATGTCGTGCTGTCTACGATTGGCAAAAACAATTTTATGGCACTTTTGGCGAATGCTTTTTTGCCGACGAAGGTTGTGGTTTCCGTTGTGGCGGAGCCTACGGAGGAGTATCCGACGAAGGGGATGCGCCTGCTTGCAAAAACACTGTTTTACGCGGCAGACGGAATCGTGATGCAGACAGCGGATGCAGTGCGTTTTTTCCAACCGTCGCTGCAGAAAAAATGCGTGATTCTGAAAAATTCCCTGAATCCGGCATTTGTGCGACCGCGGTATGAGGGCGACCGCCCGCAGGATATTGTTGCAGTCGGACGGATGGACGAAAATAAAAACCAGAGAATGGCAATCCGGGCATTTTGTAAAATTGCAGAGCGATTCCCGGACGCACGCCTGATTCTGTACGGAGACGGACCCCTGCGCAGAGAGCTGACAGAAGAGGTCAGAAGCCTTGACATGTCAGAACGGATTTTGCTGCCGGGCAGGATTACGGACGTCCCGGAAAAACTGGAAAAGGCCTATGGGTTTGTGCTGACCTCCTTTACGGAGGGAATGCCCAACACCCTGATCGAAGCAATGTCGCTGGGCACAGCCTGTATTTCGACGGACTGCCCCTGCGGCGGTCCAAAGGATCTGATCCGTGATGGAGAAAACGGATTCTTAGTACCGGTGGACGATTCGGACGCGCTGGCAGACAGACTGACAAAACTTTTGGAAAATCCTGATCTGATGCAGCAAATGGGGAAAAATGCAGCGAAGCTTCAGGCAGAATACCTTCCGGAAAAGGTCAACCGAGAATGGGCAGACTACTTCCAGAAAATCGCCGGAAAAAAGAAACTGGTATAATACATGGGGACATGCTATAATGTAATGAGCACGAAAGAAAAACAAGCGACGCCGAAGGCGGCATTTGTTTTTCACGTGCCATTAGCGAACGAGCAGCCTGCGAAGCAGGCGGGGAAGCGCGTCAGCGCGGGCTCGAGAGCGAACGAGAGCACGAAAGAAAAACAAGCGACGCCGAAGGCGGCATTTGTTTTTCACGTGCCATTAGCGAACGAGCAGCCTGCGAAGCAGGCGGGGAAGCGCGTCAGCGCGGGCTCGAGAGCGGACGAGAGCACGAAAGAAAAACAAGCGACGCAGAAAGGAATCTGATCAGACAGATAGGGTTTATAAATGAGCAGAGAAGAAGTTTTTGAACGTTTAAACGAAGTATTCCGGGATGTATTTGACGAGGAAGACATTACGGTTGACGAAGGCACGACTGCAGAGGATATCGACGGCTGGGACTCCCTGGAGCATATCAACCTGATGGCGGCTGTAGAGAGTGAGTTTGGCATCAAGTTTTCCATGGGACAGATCGTAACGATGAAAAATGTAGGCGAAATGGCAGATATCATTCTGCAGAAGGTCTGAAACCGGGAGCTGGTGAAGGATGAGTATTACTTCCTTTTACTTCCTGTGTCTGTTTGCACTTGCACTGCTGTTGTATTATCTGGTTCCGAAAAAAGTGCAGTGGCCGCTTTTGCTGCTTCTGAGCATCGGATACTTTTTGACATCGGCAGAGGTGCGTGACAGCCATGCGTGGTATTTGATTCTGTACCCGATGGCAGCAGTAGGAGCTGTCTGGGGCGCAGCTATTTTGATAGACAGGACAAAAGAGCAGAAGAAAAAACTGGCTGCTCTTATTTGTGCTGTCCTTTTTTGTGTCGGTCTGTTGTGCACGCTGAAATTCTTCCATCTGGGGCTGCTGGCGCCCATGGGAATTTCGTTCTACACGCTGACCCTTCTGGGATATCTGTTCGATGTCTATTATGAAATCGGACCGGTGCAGCGCAGCTATGGAAAGCTGCTGCTGTTTTGCTGCTACTTCCCGACGATGATTTCCGGCCCGATCATGAAATACAGCGACATGGAAAAACAGATGTATACCGGACACAAGCTGGATTACCGGAATGTGACGTTCGGCATGCAGCGGATGCTCCTGGGATTTTTCAAAAAACTGGTCATTTCCGAGCGGACGGCGATCCTGGCAAATGAAATTTTTAACAACTATGAAAAGTACAGCGGCGTTTCGATCTGGGTGGGTGCGGCAGCCTTTACAATGCAGCTTTACACCGATTTCGATGGTTGTATGGATATTGTGCTGGGTATCTCCGAGTGCTTCGGTATCCGGCTGCCGGAAAACTTTTCTGCGCCGTTTTTATCGAGAAGCATCGAGGAATACTGGAGAAGATGGCATATCAGCCTGGGCGACTGGCTGAAAAACTATTTGTTTTATCCGCTGCTTCGGACGAAGTTTTTCATGAATCTTCCCAAGAAGCTGAAAGGAAAACTCGGCAAAAAAGGCGCAAAGCAGGCGACGACGTTTCTCGCCATGCTGATTTTGTGGTTTACCATCGGATACTGGCACGGCGGCGCGTGGACGTTTATCATCGGCTGCGGTCTGCTGCACTGGTTTTATATCGTTTCCGGCAAGCTGATGGAGCCGCTGTTTGTAAAGTGGAGAGCCTTTTTTCATATCGAAAAGGAAAAGAAAGGATTTATCCTGTTTCAGCGCGTGCGCACCTTTTTCCTTGTCATGATCGGACTTGTCTTTTTCAGAAGCGCGACGGTTCCGGATGCCCTTCGGGTGCTCGGACGGGGCGTATCGGGCCTGGGGCTGCAGCTGTTTGGAAACGGCGTGTTGTCGGGTCTGGGACTGGATTGGACAGAGCTGATGATTCTGGCGGTTTCGATTCTGTTCTCTGCATGGGTTACGATCCATAACCAGAAAGAGGATATGCGCGTTACCCTGGAGAAAAAGCCGATCTGGCTGCGCTGGATCGCACTGTATGCGCTGCTGTTTTATGTGATTTTGCTGGGAAAATACGGACCGGGTTACAGCGCGTCCGAATTTATTTATCAGAATTTCAAGGTGTGATAGGACTGACCGGACCGTCAGACGTGTCCGGCGGGACTGCATACGCAGCGCAGGCTCGTATGCAAAGTGGAGATTACAATGACAAAAAAACAGGCACTGAAAGCGGTTGTTTTTCTGACCGTTTTCCTTTGGCTTCTGGTGACGGTGACTTATATCATCCGGACAAACGGGGATGTAAAGGACCGGTTTACCGGATTTTATGCGGAAAAAGAAAATACGATCGATGCGATTCTGGTGGGCTCGAGCCCGGTGTATCCCTATTACAGCGCGCCTGCGCTCTACGGGAAAAGCGGCATTGCAGCTTATCCGCTTTCGACAAATAACCAGCGCCCCAAAGCGATCAAATATTTGCTCAAAGAGGCGCAAAAAACCCAGGATCCGTCGCTGTTTATCATTGAGATGCGGATGTTTTCCATGCCGGACGAGGAATGGGAGGATACGATGATATTCACGCGCGGTGTGACGGATAACCTGAAATATTCAAAAAACCGTGTGGATGCCATCAATGCGCTCGTCAGCGACAGGAGGGAACGCTACACCTACTATTTTGATATTTTCAAATATCATTCCAACTGGAAAACGCTTTTTTTGCCGGATCAGCTGGCGTGCTGGCGCTATGAAAAGAAAAATCTGTTAAAGGGTCTGGAAATCAAAACGGGAGTGGGCCCGGTGGACTGGACGGATTATTCTGATGTGACAGAAAAAATGGAGCCTGCCAAAGAGCAGTTAGTGGTTTTGGATGATCTGCTTTCCTATATCGATTCGACCGGCAAGGACGCGCTGTTTATCCTGTCGCCGTATGGGATGGAAAAAGAGGCGCGGATGAAGTTCAACGACCTGACAGAACGGATTGAAGCCGCCGGCTATCCGGTACTGGATTTCAATCAGCATATTGATGAGATTGGGCTGGATTTTTCGACGGATTTTTATGATTACGGCGGACATGTAAACGCCCTCGGCGAAGGAAAGTGCACGGAGTTTCTGCGACAGTATCTGGACAGTCATTACGAGCTGCCGGACAGACGCAGCGTGCAGGGCTACGAAAGCTGGGACAGCGCCTGGAAGCTGTATCAGCAGAAGCAGAGCGAGGCAGAGGCAAGCTGCCGGAAGGATATCGAAGAAGAAAACTGGGCACCGGAGGTCGCAGACTGAAAGAAAGGAGGCTGTCCCGATGTGCGGAATTGCAGGATTTTGCAACCGTCAGAAAACCTGGCGGGAGGATATGGAACGGATGAAAGAGCAGCTGATAAGCCGCGGACCTGATGCAGAGGGCAGCTGGTGTAACGACAGTCAGGACGTGACGTTGGGACATCGGAGACTTTCCATTCTGGATCTGTCGCCGGGCGGTGCACAGCCCATGGTTTCCCATAGCGGACGGTTTGTGATTTCCTACAATGGCGAAATCTATAACTGCCGGGAGGTAGAAAAAAAGCTGCGCAGGGAAGGACTTTTGGGAGCACTGCATGGAAGCTCGGATACGGAGATTTTACTCGAAGCTCTGGAAGCCTATGGCGTAAAAGAGGGGATCTGTCTGTGCAAGGGTATGTTTGCCATCGCACTTTATGACAGGAAAGAAGAACAGCTCTGGCTTTTACGGGACAGAGTTGGGGAAAAGCCCCTGTATTACGGGATGGTAAACGGAAGCTTTGTGTTTGCCTCTGAGCTGACGGCCATCGCAGCGCTGCCTGATTTTTGCGGAAAAATTAATAAAGACGTGCTGGATTTGTATCTGATCCACGGATATATTCCGGCACCGTATTCGATTTATGAGGGTATTTATAAGTTAGAGCCGGGAAAAATCCTGCGTCTGGAAAAGCCCTATCGGGACTGGAGGATCGAAACCTACTGGTCAATGGCAGAAACTGCAAAAAAAGGACAGGAGCAGCCCTTTACCGGAAGCAGGCAGGAAGCATCGGAAGAGCTGGAACGGCTTTTGACGGAGAGCATCCGCGGTCAGATGATGGCAGACGTGCCGCTGGGAGCATTTTTGTCAGCAGGAATCGACAGCTCCACGGTCGTTTCCCTGATGCAGTCGATTTCTGACCGGAAAGTTAAAACCTTCACAATTGGGATGGAGGATGCTGCCTACAATGAAGCGGAGGCTGCTGCTGCCATCGCTGCGCATCTGGGGACAGAGCATACGCAGCTGACCATTACGGAGCAGGATGCAAAAGCAGTTCTGCCCAAATTGAGCCACATGTTTGGGGAACCCTTTGCGGATTCCTCCCAGATCCCGACCTATCTGGTCAGCAAGCTGACGCGGGAGCATGTGACGGTTTCCTTGAGCGGCGATGGCGGGGACGAGCTGTTTTGTGGATATGGAACCTATCAGTCGATCACGAACGCGTGGAATAAAATCCGGAAAATCCCGCAGCCTGTGCGCAGTGCGGCAGGATATTTTTTGACGGACGGAGCTTTTTCCAAAAAGGAAACGAACCAGATCCGGGGCATGTTATTATCGGCGCATAATGCAGAAGAGCTGTATGCGCGCTCTGATCTTTCCGAGCCGTTTCTTGGAAAGATTGCAAAAGAAAGAGGAAGCGCGAGGAGCATTTTTGAAACCTACGAAAGCGGATACCTGGCGGATGTGCAGCATAATCTGATGCTGATGGATCTGCTGATGTACCATCCGGATGATATTCTGGTAAAGGTGGATCGGACGGCAATGGCAGTCTCACTGGAAAGCCGTGTGCCGATGCTGGACAAGGATGTTGTGGAGTTTGCATGGAGTCTGCCGGTGTGGATGAAATGGGAAAACGGCAGGGGCAAGCTTGTATTGCGGGACGTTTTGTACCGCCATGTGCCCAGGGAGCTGATGGAACGTCCGAAAAAGGGATTTTCGATCCCGATCCAGAAATGGTTAAAGGAGCCGGAGCTCTACGCCTGGGCAGAGAGTCTGTTAAAGGAGGATAAAATCCGTCAGGAAGGTTATTTTGACCCGGAAATGGTGACGCGGCTGTGGAAGGATTTTACACAGCGTGGAATCTGGCGTAAGCAGATCTGGCACATTCTGCGGTTTGAGGACTGGCTGGAGCAGGAATATAGGAAACCGTAAGGCAGGGAACTGAGAAACAGCGCTGCTGCGATCAAAAGGGACAGCAACCGTCGGAGCAGAGGCATTTTTGGAGCAAGGAGAAGGAAGGAGGAACAAGAACCCATGCGCAAATTGGAACAGTATCAGCCGGAAAAGCAAAAGAAAGGCGAGCAGACCGGGCTGATTTCGGTCATTGTGACGGTTTACAATATCCGGGAATATCTGCCCAAAGCGGTGGATTCGATTCTTTCTTCCACCTATCAAAATCTCGAAGTCCTTTTGATAGATGACGGTTCAACGGATGGAAGTGAACGCATCTGCGATGAATATGCAAAAAAGGATGGGCGGGTGCGAGTTGTCCATCAAAGAAACGGTGGAGCCTACAGCGCGCGCAATACCGGACTTTTGGAGGCAAAAGGCGATTACCTGACCTTTGTGGACGGCGACGACTGGATTGAGCCGCAGATGTATGAGACACTGCTGGCAGCGATGATGGAGCAGGACGCCGATCTTGCGGTCTGCCGGTATCGGAAAATTTACGAAAACCGAAGGGTGGATTTGTCCACGCCGATGGCAGCGGTGTTTGAAGGGCAGGAGCTTTTGGCAAAATATCTGGAAGAGGACGAAGCGTGGTTGATTCAGACGGCGGTCTGGAACAAGCTTTGGAAACGTTCGTTGAGCGACGGACTGAGATTCCCAAAAAGCCTGTATGAGGATATGTATTTTACCATCCGACTGTTGGCAAAATCGAAGCGCAGCGTGTATCTGGACTGGGCGATGTACAATTATGTGTGCAGTCGGACGACGAGCACCACGAATATCGGCCTGAACGAGAAGACCTTCAATGATCTGATTCCGAATTTTTATGAGCGCAGTGCGTTTTTACGGGAGATCGGTAGGGAGGATCTGGCACTTTTGCAGGATTATTTTTTATATAAAAGACTGCTGTTATTCTATACGGCGGTCTGCAGAAGCCAGGATCCAAAGAAAAAAGACCATAAGGCATTTTTGCAGCAGAAAATAGAAGCAGGAAAAGACTGCTATGCAGCAGTCTATGGGATTCCCCAGGCGAGCAGTCAGGAATACCGGAAAATGAAGCTGTTTTTGAAGTCACCGATATTGTACCGGGCAGCGATGAGACTGAATGATTCTTTCCTGATTCCGATCAAGGTTGCGATGGCGAATCGGAGACAGAGGTAGAAAATTTTATTCAAAGGAACAGAAACTATGGTAGGAGTGCAGCTTTCGGGTGGCCTGGGCAATCAGATGTTTGAGTATGCCCTGTATTTAAAATTGAAATCAATGGGAAAAGACGTCAGAATCGACGACGTAACCTGTTATGGCCCACAGGAAAAGCAGCGGGTCAATCAGCTTTCTGTATTCGGTGTTTCCTATGAGCGCATGACAAAACAGGAGTATGAGCAGATCACCGATTCCAGTATGAGTCCCCTCCATCGTGCCAGGCGGCTGCTGCGCGGCAGGAAGGATTTGTCCTATCGGGAAGCGTCGTGCAATTACGATCCGGAGATACTGCGGCGCGAGCCAGCCCTGCTGTTGGGATATTTTCAGACGGAACGGTATTTTGCCGATATCAAAGAGCAGGTGCGGGAAGCATTCGCATTCCGAAATCTTACGCTGACAAAAGAATCGGCAGCGATGGAGCAGCAGATGAAGGAATGTGAGTCAGTGAGTGTCCACATCCGACGGGGCGATTACCTCACACCTGCCAATCAGGCGCTGTTTGGCGGAATCTGCGATCTGGATTACTACCATCGCGCGATCGCAGAGATCCGAAAAAGAAAGCCGGATGTGAAATTTTTCCTGTTTTCCAATGATATGGAGTGGACGAAGGAGCATTTTTGCGGCTCGGAATTTGTCCCGGTGGAGGGAAACAGCGAGCAGGCGGGAGAGCAGGATTTGTACCTGATGAGCTGCTGTAAAAACCACATTCTGGCGAACAGCTCCTTTTCCTGGTGGGGCGCGTGGCTGGATAATGGCAAGGACAAGCTCGTGATTGCACCGGAAAAATGGATGAACGGGCGCGACTGCTGCGATATTTATACGGATGAAATGATTCGGGTGTAATATCCGGGATTTATGCAGTAAATCAGCGATGATTTTGGGCGATAGGTTGTCTGATGGCATCGTTTGGGAAATAGAGAGGAATGTTATGATAGGAACGCAGATCCTGCAGGGACAGGGGCTTGGCAACCGGCTGTTTTGTTATGTGACAGCCCGCAGTATTGCGGAACAGAAAAAAACTTCATTCGGCGTACCCGGAAAGGAAATTCTGTTAAACGGTCTGACCGGAAACAATTCCGAGCCCTTTCTGGATCTCTGGATGGGAGAAGAAGCAAAACCGGAAGATTTTACACGTGTTTATGAGGAAAAAGAAGAACGGATCTACACGGGCGCCTGTCGGCATGATCTGGAGCACGGCTGCTATGTGGCGGGAGAAGACCGGGGCGTTTTCAATGTAGAAGACGGCACGCTCCTGATGGGAAATCTGCAGGCGGAAAGCTATTTTGCACCGAACCGGGAGCAGTTAAAGGAATGGCTGAAGGTAAAGCCGGAGTTTGATTCCTACGAATATACGAGGGATAACCTGTGCGTGCTGAACCTGCGCGGCGGGGAATATGCGTCCGAACCGGCATTGTTTTTACGGAAAAAATACTGGACGGATGCGATGGCACAGATGAAAAAAATCCGCAGCGACATGGAATTTATGATCGTGACGGACGATGTGACGATGGCACATAAGCTTTTACCAGGTATTCCGGCATATCATTTTCCGGTGCACGGGGATTATGTGACAGTCAAAAACGCGCGTTACCTGATTATTTCCAATTCTTCCTTTGCCTGCTTCCCGGCGTTTACGTCGGAGACGGTACAGAAGGTGATCGCGCCGAAATACTGGGCGCGCCACAATGTTTCGAATGGCTACTGGGCTTCGGAGCAGAATATTTATACCGGATTTGAGTATCTTGGCAGGGACGGAAAGCTCTACGATGCGCAGGCGTGCCGGGAGGAGCTGGAAACCTACCGCAGGCAGAGCGAATTTTTTGCAAAACATCATGAAAAGCCGGACGGCATGGCGTATCGTCTGGGAGAAATCCAGGCAAAAGCAGCCTATACGGCGTATTTTGGCGGGCGCGCGGTCAGAAGCCTGAAAAGACGGCTGACCGGTCAGCAGAAGTGAGAAAAGGAGAGCTTGGCGTGCAGATTTTGAAGCAATGGAAAACAGAGCCTGAGAAATGGCTTTTTCGAATACTACTGGTTGTTTTTATCGCGAGCATGGTGCCGGTTTTATACCTGTCCCGCTATGGGTTCCCGAACTGCGATGACTTCACTTATGGCCTTGAGACGCATAGGGTATGGAATGCGACCCATTCCTTTGGGGAAGTGCTTAAAACAGCGCTTGCCGTGACAAAGGAAACCTGGCAGCTGTGGCAGGGAACCTGGTTCTCCATTTTCCTTATGACCCTGATGCCCGGAGTTTTCGGGGAAAAATGGTATTTCCTGACGACTCTTCTTATGGCAGGGATGCTCGGCGGCGGCATCTGTATGCTGATGCATACAGTGCTTTGCCGGTATATTAGCCGGGCAAAAGAAAACCGTTATCTGCGTGGAATCTGTACGCTGACTGTTTTATTCCTGACCTTTCAGACCTTCGTTTCGCCGGTGCTTGCGCTGTATTGGTATAACGGCTCGCTGCATTATGTATTCATGGAGGCTGTTCTGTTCTTTGCAGTGTCTGCGCTGCTTTGCCTGGAAACATCGGAACAGAAATCAAAGAAAATCCTCTGGATGATCCTTTCTGCCGTTCTGTGCGCACTGTTAGGCGGGGCAAACCTGTTGACCGGCTTACAGTCAGTGATCCTGATCGTACTGCTGACGGCATGGGAGTTTTTCCAGAAAAAGAAAAATCGTTTCTGGTTTTTGCTTCCGCTTATCTGCAGTCTGGTTGGCTTTGCGTTTAACGTGCTGGCACCGGGCAATTTGATTCGGGAAGATACGGCGGAGAGTATGGGGGCGATAAAAGCGATTGTCATGTCCTTTTACTGGGGAATTGTGTATGTGACGGAATGGCTGACACCGATGGTGCTGGTTGGCTTTGCAATGCTGCTTCCTGCGATTTACCGGCTGGCAAAGCAGGCAGAAGGAAAGTTTTTGAAACCCTTGTATGCAGTTGTTTTAAGCTTTTGCGTTTTCAGCGCGATGTTCACGCCGACGTTGTATGCGACGTCCAGCGAGGGACCCGATCGCTGCAAAAATGTGATGCGCGTGGTGCTGTATTTGCTGGTGTTCTTTAATTTGCTCAATGGATGTGGTTGGGCATGGCAGCTAAAGCAGCCAGGACAGCGAAAGCAGTCCGAGCAGCTTCCGCAGTCCCGGCCGGGATTTTTTTACAGGCTGCTGGAGCTTCTGGAAGAAACAAAGAGCGCGTTTTATGCCGTGACGTTGATTGCGATGGGTGTGATTTTCCTCTTTGCGGCGGATAAAAATACGTATACGTCCGTTTCTGCCGTGCGTTCTATTTTAAATGGTGAGGCGGCGGAGTATGCGGCGGAAAACAACGCGCGCCTGGAATTGTATACAAACGGGGAACCGGAAATCACGATCTCACCGCTTTCCGTGGAACCGTATCTGTTATATATCGACGATGTGACCAATGAGGGCGACCGGGGCTACTGGCTGAATCTGGCGCTGATGGATTATTACGGAAAAGACAAAATTACCGTGTCCGGACCGGAAGAATAAAGGAGAGAGAGTTATGGTATATGATTGTTTTCAGTTTTTCAACGAGCTCGATATTTTAAAGCTGCGTATGCATGTTTTAGACGATGTTGTGGACAAATTTGTCATCAGCGAGGCGACGGTAACCTTTTCCGGGGAGAAAAAGCCGTTATATTTCCAGGAAAACCGGGAAATGTTCCAGGAGTTTGAAGACAAAATCATTCACAAGGTTGTGGATGATACGCCGATGGATACGAGTGCTTTTATGCGTGACAGCCATCAGAAGTGTGCAGTAGCGCGGGGGTTGGAGGGTGCAAAGGACGATGATATCGTCATTTTCTCTGACGTCGATGAAATCCCGAATCCGGAAGCAGTAAAAAAGGTTCTGGCAGATTTTGACGGCAGTAAAATCTATGCCCTGGCGCAGAGAAATTTTTACTGTTATCTGAATATGGAGGAAACCTCCGGAAGCCTGTTGTCCATTACGGGTGAGTTTGAGGGCTTTACCGGAAAAGACAGAAGGTGGCTTGGAACAAAGATCTGTAATTATGGAATGTTAAAACGGTTTACGACGGAGCAGCTGCGGGACAGCAAGCAAAAGGAGCTGATGGTGCGCGTTGCGGACGGCGGCTGGCATTTTTCCTATATGGGCGGCGGTAAGGACGAGTCTGTGGAGGATCGTGTCAAATACAAGATCAAGAGTGCGGCACATCAGGAGTATAATAATCGGGCGACGCTGTCGAAGGTGAAGAAGAAGATCCGGAATCATGAGGATATTCTGGGGCGGAGTACGGATTTTCAGATTGTGCCGGTGGATGAGAGTTATCCGGTGTATTTGAGGGAGCATCTGGAGGAGTACCAGTATTTGATGTATCCGGAGAAGAAGTCCTTTTTTGACCGCATCCTGGGTCGTTGAGGGAGGGCTCTTGTCCGCCCGCATGCAGTTTTGCGGGCGGTTCCCTGGTCTGTGTGCTGTGTCCGGCATTTGGTCTGGTGCAGCAGCGGACTCGCTTTCGCTCGGTTCAAAACGCAGCGGGTGCGTAGGGCTGCATAGTACGCAGCCCAAGCACCGGCGTTTTGAGACGGTCCGCTTGTCTGCATCCAGACCAAGTGCCGGTCGCAGCACGCAGTCTCCGGGAACGTCCGCAAAACTGCTGCATGGGCGGACAAGAGGCGCTGTGTCGGGCGGATGGAAGGTCAAGGTCAAGGGCGTGAAGGTCAAGGTCAAGGGCTGAATTTGTGGGGTGTGTGGAGGACGGCAAAGCGCTCCTGCGGAGCTGTTGCCTGTGTGTGGAGGAGGGCAAGGCGTTTCGGTGGAGCTGTTGTCTGTGTGTGGAGGAGGGCAAGGCGTTTCGGTGGAGCTGTTGTCTGTGTGTGGAGGAGGGCAAGGCGTTTCGGTGGAGCTGTTGTCTGTGTGTGGAGGAGGGCAAAGCGCTCCTGCGGAGCTGTTGCCTGGTGGTGTAGGGCGTTTGGATGGAGCAGTTAGGAGTTTTGGATGGTGAAGGTTTCGATTTGTGTGCCGGCGTATAAGAATCCGGTTGGTGTAGAGCGGCTTTTGGAGTCGGTAAAGGTGCAGTCTTTTACGGATTATGAGGTGGTTGTGACGGATGATTCTCAGGACGGGTCTGTGGAGGAGGTTGTACGTAGGGCAGAGGTTCCGGGGATGGTTTATGTTCGGAATGCAGTTCGTAAAGGTGCAACAGGGAACTGGAACGAGGCGGTGCGGCATGCTTCGGGTGAGTATATCAAGATTATGCACCACGATGACTGGTTCACGGATCGGGATTGTCTGGCGCGGTTTGTGGAGATGCTGGAGGAGCATCCGGAGGCGGATCTTGCGTTTTGCGGGAGTCGGCAGGTGATGTTGGATGGTGTCGGAAACCGAATGGGAGAGGAGTTTGACCGAGCCATCAGCGACGAGCATTTGAAGATGATCTCGGAGGATTGGCGGGATCTTTATATCGGGGATTATATTGGGGCGCCGAGCGCGACGATTTACCGGAAGGGCGCGCCGGAGTATGAGGAGAAGCTGACGTGGATTGTGGATGTGGAATTTTATATGCGTCTGCTTCAGAAGAATCCGAGGTTTGTGGTGAGTAAGGAGCCTCTTGTCAGTATCGGGGTCAGCGAGAATCAGCTGACGGAGAGCTGTCGGACGGACGGAACGTTAAATATTTTCGAGTATGGGTTTGTGATGCAGGAGTTTTCCCTGCTTTCAGAAGAAAAATATCGGCAGAAGTTTATTCAGATCGCGTTGAAATATAAGATGCCGTTTGCGTCGCTGGCGCCTTATGGGATTCCAAAGAAGGAGTATGAGAAGGCGGCTGCGAAGAAGCGGCGGGATGATTTTGTCTTTTATATCGGTGTTGCAAAGCGCAAAGTTCGGGAAGCGTTTGGAAAAAAGCGGTTCGCATGAAAAATGGAGGTCAGGATGGTTCAGATTTTACAAAAGCTGCTTCATATTTTGAATAAAGATCAGAAGCGGAAGGTTGCGGGACTCGGCGTGATGATTTTTATCGGTGCGTTGATGGAAATGATCGGTGTCGGGCTGATCATGCCGGTGGTTGAGGGGGTAATGGCACCGGATCAGTTGTTGAATAAGTGGTATATTCAGATTTTGGAACGATGGATTCATTTTGATACACCGAATCAGTGGCTGCTGTTTTTGATCGGTGTGATCATTGCAGTTTATTTTATCAAAAACGGTTATCTGCTTTTGCAGACATATGTACAGTCCCGTTTTGTCAACACGAATCAGTCCAACACGATCAGCTACATGCTGGAGGAATATCTGAACCGTCCCTATGAATTCTATTTAAATGCGGACATTCCTACGATTTTCCGTACGATTGACGGTGATGTGCCGAAGGTATTCACAACTCTGATGGAATATATTCAGCTTGCGACGGAGTTGATGGTTTCGGCGGTTCTGTGTGTGACGCTGCTTGTAACAAACCCGACGATGACAATTTTTATTGTTGTAGTCATGGGGGGAACGACGGTTGTAATTCTGAAAATTTTAAAGCCTACCTTAAACCGGCTGGGGCGGACCTCCCAGCGGCTGCAGAGTCAGATGGGAAAATGGCGTCTGCAGTCTATTTACGGAATCAAGGATGTAAAGATTTTAAATAAAGAGCATTATTTTGCATCGAGCTTCGGAAAATATTCTCAGGAGAACGCGAAGCTGACGACAGAATATGCAGTGCTTAACAACATGCCGCGTCTGCTGTTGGAGACGCTGAGCATCTGCGGTATTTTGGGATATCTTGCAATCTGTATTTTAAACAGCGCGGACATGACGGAGCTTGTGCCGCAGATTTCCGCGTTTGCAGTAGCGGCGATGCGCTTGATGCCGTCGGTAAACCGGATCAACACGCATATGAGCAATATTGCGTTCTATGAGCCAAGCGTGAATTATGTTTATGAAAATGTAGACTTCACATCCTATCGTCTGCATGGAAAATATGAAAAAGACTATGATCCCCATACGCCTCCGATGGAGCTGAAAGAAGAGATTCGCATGGAGGACGTCAGCTATACTTATCCCGAAAGTGACAAGGTGATTCTGGATCATGCTCAGATGCTTGTACCCGTTGGAAAATCGGTGGGCGTGATGGGTCCCTCCGGTGCGGGAAAGAGTACCGCGATCGATATTTTAATGGGACTTTTGCAGGTACAGGGCGGCGAGATTTTATGCGATGGAAGAAATATTTTTGAAAATTATCCATCCTGGCTGTCCCATATCGGTTACATTCCGCAGACCATTTATCTGACGGATGATTCGATCCGCGAAAATATAGCGTTCGGTGTGGCAAAAGAGGATATCGATGATGAGCGCGTATGGCATGTGCTGGAAGAAGCCCAGTTGAAGGATTTTGTAAAGGAGCTTCCGGGTATGCTGGATATGGAGATCGGGGAGCGCGGTGTGCGTCTCTCCGGCGGTCAGAGACAGCGTCTTGGTATTGCGAGGGCGCTGTATCATAATCCGGAGATTCTGGTATTTGATGAGGCGACGAGTGCGCTGGATACCGATACGGAAACGGCGATTATGGAGGCAATTGAGAGCTTTCATGGAAAGAAGACGCTGGTGATCATTGCGCACAGGCTGCGGACGATCGCGGGGTGCGATATTATTTACAAGGTGGATAACGGAAAGATCGTGGAGACGACGCTGGCGGCAGAGGAGCACTAGGACGGGCGGACGGTCAGCCGCCGTGCTGTTTTGCACCTGACGCTGTCGTTCCCGTCCGCCATGCAGACTCGCTTTCGCTCAGAAGAAAAGCGCAGCGGGTACATAAGGATGCAAAAGACGCATCCTAAGTACCGGCGCTTTTCTATGGTCTGCATACGGCGGATCGGGAACGGCAGCGCCGGCGCAAAAAGCGCGCGGCGGCTGACCTGGCTGTGTAAGGCGGAAGGAAAAAGGTCAAGGGCTGAGTTTGCTGGTGGCGTTCTGCGGACGGCAAAGCGCTCCTTTGGAGCTGTTGCCTGTGTGCACTGTGTGCAAGCAGCCCATGAACACGGGCTGTTCATGGACGTGAGAAAGTGATTCAGGAGTGCGCTGTCTGGCGGTTGAGATTTGATTATGGAGGTGCGGTGTGGCAGAACTCTTAATCTTATGGGGATATATTGGGATAGTGAATAGTTGCATCGGAGCTGGTGTTTTAAAAGGCATTGGTTTGTTGACAGGCAGGAAGAAGATTGTCTATGGTCTGGCAGGTACTGAGCTTGCCGGGATCGTGGCGATCACTGTTTATGCCCAGACGGTCAGCATTTTCGGTAAGGTTTTTATGGCTGCTCATTTGATTTTGCTGGCGGCGGCAGCAGCATGTGCGTACTGGTGCAGGAAAGAGCTTCTGGTGATTTGGAGCCGGGTGAAGAAGATATGTCTTTCCTGGGAAGGTGTTCTTTATCTGATTTTTGCAGTGATGACAGCTTATTTTGCATCCAGAGGGCTGCAGCATACGGATACCGGAATTTATCATGCTCAGGCGATTCGGTGGTATGAGGAGTATGGGCTTGTAAAAGGGCTTGGCAATCTGCAGCAGCATTTTGCTTATAACAGTGCATATCTTGCGTATGCGGCTGCCTTTTCTATGAAATGGCTGGTAGGGCAGTCGTTGCATGGAACCAATGGCTTTTTGCAGGCATTTCTGTGTATCTGGGCGCTGTACGGTCTGAAGAATTTTGCCCGGCATAAAAGTCATCTGGCGGATGGATGCAGAGTTGGAATTTTATTGTATGCAATTGTTGTGTCAGAGCGGATTATGTCTCCGGCAACGGATTTCGGGACGATGTATCTGGTATTTTTTATTGTAACGCTGTGGACGTCGATTGCCTGTGAAAAAGAGGGTAAAGTCGGGGAAAAAACAGATCTGTATGCACTGCTTTGTGTTGCGGTTGTCTGTGTGACAACTTTTAAGCTCTCAGCTGGAATGCTCGTCATTCTTGCACTGTATCCGGCGGTTTGTCTGATTCGGTCAAAAGAATGGAAAAAGATCGGAATCTATCTGCTTTGTGGCTGTGTTGTGCTTGCGCCGTGGCTGGTGCGGAATGTGCTGATTTCCGGATGGCTGATTTATCCGTTTGCAGCAATTGATCTGTTTTCCGTAGACTGGAAAATTCCTGCTTCTTATCTTCGGAATGATTCGGATCAGATCAAGGTTTGGGGACGTTGTCTGTATGATGTGACGAAAATCAATGATCCTGTGAGCGCATGGTTTCCCGTCTGGTGGGGAGAAAAGGATCGTTATGAGATGATGCTTTTGATTGCCAATATGGTTGCCGGGATTTCAGCAGTGTTGTCGGTTGTGTGGAAACGAATCCGGAAAGAAAAGTTATGCTGGGATCGTGTCGTTGTGTATGCAGCGGTTTTAGGCGGCATTGCAGGCTGGTTTTTCCTCGCTCCGTTTATCCGGTACGGGCTTGCGTTTCTGTTGATTTTTCCGTTAATGGCATTTGGCGAATGGCTGCGTCCGATGCAGATGGGGCCGGTGCGGATTGCGTCAGGTTTTCTTTGCGCAGCGATCTTTTTCAGTTTGAGTATGTACTGGGATTATTATGTGTTGTTTGATCTGGTTTGGGGAAAGCAGCATCTGACAGACCCGGCTTGGGTTGTACAGCAGGATTATGACAGCGTAGAGGTGGAGTCGTTTGAAATGGAAGGCGGTCTGATAGTTTATTATCCGGCAGGCGGGCAGGAGAATATCAGTTATGACGCTTTTCCGGCGACGGCATATCGGATGATGGCTGAGAGGACGAAGTTACGGGAAAGCGATATCCGGGACGGGTTTATGCCAAAGTGACGGTCCGGACGGTCAGCCGCTGTGCTGTTTTGCACCGGGCGCTGTCGTTCCCGTCCGCCATGCAGACGCGCTTTCGCTCAGAAGAAAAGCGCAGCGGGTACATAAGGAAGCAAAAGACGCTTCCTAAGTACCGGCGCTTTTCTATGGTCTGCATACGGCGGATCGGGAACGGCAGCGCCGGCGCAAAAAGCGCGCGGCGGCTGACCTGGCTGTGTAAGGCGGAAGGGAAAAGGTCAAGGTCAAGGGCTGAGTTTGCTGCTGAAACATAGCTGGCAGGAGGACGGAAAGGCGCTCCTTTGGAGCTGTTGCCTGTGTGCAAGCAGCCCCTGAACACTTGCTGTTCAGGGGCGTGAGAAAGTGAAGCAAGAGTGCGCAGCCCCTTTTGCGAAGCAAAATTTAAATGGGGCTGGGCAGTCACAGTTTCCGAAGGAAACTGCGACCTGCTTGCATTGGTATGGCGGATGCAGTATGATAGTAGAAAATGAGCAGTCTGTGCGGCAGTTGGAGCGTAGGCAGCGGTTTGAGATGAAATGAGGATTTATTATGGAGTGGAAAGACGGCAGGCTGCAGCTTCCGAATGTGACGCTGATGGCGATGACGAGTGTCAATGTGCGGCAGACGATCAAGGCGATGCAGTACAGCATGCGTCAGATTGATTTTGGAGATTGTGTGCTGATCACGCATCGGAAACCTTTCTTTTTGCCGAAAGGCATTCGGTATGCACATACCTCTAAGCTGACGAATATTGACTGTTTTAATTACAAGATGCTTTATGAGCTGGGAGATTATATCCATACGGATTTTGTTATGGTGGTGCATGCGGATGGGTTTATCGTGCATCCGGAGATGTGGCGGGATGAGTTCCTGGATTATGATTATATCGGTTCTCCGTGGCCGATTCCGAAGGATGATATCACATATCGGGACATCAACGGAAATTTGTGCCGGGTCGGCAACAGCGTGGGAATCCGCAGCAGGAGGCTTGTGAATTTTCCGAAGGAGGCAAATCTGCCCTTTGAGCCGGATCACGGTTCCCTGAATGAGGATGGTTTTTTGTGCGTAAAGAATCATCATCTGATCGAGGCAGCAGGGATGAAGATTGCACCGTTGGAGGTTGCAAAATATTTTGCGCATGAGACGATGATTCCGGAGATTGAGGGGATCACACCCTTTGCGTTCCACAAATGGGCGGGGACGAACGCGCAGTATCCGAGGTTTTAGAGCGGACAGCCGTTTGAAGGTCTGATGGGGCCGGTATCCAGAAGGAGCGGTCAGAGAGGGTTGTCCACAGGAAAGGAACAGCATGGCAGAGCAGATTACACATACGAAAAATGGAAAAATAGAACAGTTCGGCAGGATCTGCTTTTATGCAGGGCTTCTTTTGGAGCTTCTGATTGTCATCCTGGACAAGAGTTCGTGGATCAATCCGCTGGAAGGACAAATGTTCCGGGTCAGCTTTCTGCTGTTTGCCTGCAAGCTCTGTGTGACGAAGTATTCCAAAAAAGAATGGCTTGCTGTGCTGGCGGCAGGAGTCATTGCGGGGCTGTGTTATCTTAGCTCGGATCGGGATGAGGCGGTTCGAGTGGTTGTGTTTGTTGCATCGATGAAAGGGATTGACCACAAAAAGGCACTGCGGGTTGTTTTTTATGTGACGCTTACCGGAATGGCAGTGCTGGCGGCGCTTTCGCTGGCGGGCGTTTTGGGCGAGGTTTGGGACGCCGGCGCTGGCTATGGAATCAAAGAAGGCAGCAGGCGGCTTTGTCTTGGCGTCGGTAACAGCAATGCGCTTGCGATTATGATCTGGGCGCTGATGACGCTCGGCGTTTATCTGTTTCATGAAAAAATGAAGCCGGTACACTGGATGCTTCTCGGCGTATTGACAGTTGGCGTTTACGCTGCGACGATGACGCGTACGACGTTTCTTGTCATGGCGGCAACGCTGGTGCTGGCGTTTGTGATGGACAAGTCCTCAAAAATCCGGGAAGGCAGCGTTGTCTATATCGGTGGGATGGCAGCGGTTGCGGCTGGCTTTGTCTTTTCCTTATACGCAGCGCATATTTCCAACTGGTATGAATTAATGCCGGCCTGGGTAGTCAAGATTGACAGGATCCTGACCGGGCGTATTTCCAGTATTTATGCCTTTGAAAACGGCGGCGGCGTGCTCAGGAACTGGATGCTGTTCGGCGATCCGAACTATGTGGAATATTTCGATATGGGTTATGTGCGCCTGTTTTTCTGGTATGGAATCATTCCGGGCGCATGCAGTATGGTGCTGCTGTTTCTCCTGATGCGTGTCTGCAGAACATTAAAGGATACCCAGGGCTTTGTCCTTGTGCTGTCCTTTGCGCTGTTTACGGTAGTCGAGGCGCATGCGGTATCGGTCTATCTGGCGCGCAATTATGTCCTGTTTTTGCTGGGAGCGTACTGGACGGCAATGCTTCCGCTGGGTGGGAAAGCGATCTGGTGGTGGCAGCTGCCGGGGGCTTTTTGGAAGCACGGTTCCAAAGCAGCGGATGGCAGCTTTGGGAGGAAAGCGACGGTTGGCAATTGCTCCGAAGTACAGGAGAAGGCTGCAACCATAAAGGAGGCTGCGAGATGACAGAAAGAGCAGCCGGACGAAAAAATACAACGCAGTTTGTTTTTGCAGAGAACAGTCTGGATATTCTCCGCCTGTTTGCGGCGCTGCAGATTGCGATCACGCATTATCTGAATCTGACAATGCTCACATATGGAAAAGACGGACCGGGGGATGGACTGCTGCTTGGCTTTAAAAGAGCGCTGACACTGTTCCCCGGCTTGATTATTCTCTTTAGCATCAGCGGATTTCTGATGGGAGAGACACTGATGCGGACACAAAACCGAAAAATATTTGCCCAAAAACGGATCCTGCGATTGTATCCGGCGCTGTGGGTCAACATTGTGCTGACGATTGGGATGCTCTCTTTGCTTCCCGGCGTCGTTTCGGGGCATGGGAAAGATCTGCTGACCTGGGCAGTTGTACAGGGCGTCGGTCTGGCCTATACGCCGTCCTTTTTGCAGGCGTTTGCGATAGAAAGCATCAACGGGACGCTTTGGGCGCTGATGGTGGAAATTCAGCTGTACGTTCTGGTTGCGGTGGTCTGGAAACGGTGTCTTGCCTGGAAAAACCGTACCTGGCATGTCCTCTTGGTGCTGACTGCGTTGTTAAATCTCGCCTGCGACCTTTTAAAGAATTCGGGAGCGTTTCCCGGCGCGGCTGTTTCCCTGCTGGATCGAAGCTTCCTGCCGTATTTGGTCTGGTTTTTTGCAGGGCTATATCTGTGGCATTTTAAAGAGACAATTTTACAAAAACTGACAGGAAAATGGTTTATTCTGCTGATTGTATTTATCTGCTATAAAGTGTGCTGGCAGACCTTTGGCTGGAAGCTTCCGGGATATTATGCGGACCTTGTGACGAGCCTTTTGCTCCCGGTGGTCGTGCTTGCCTGCGCCTATGGCTGGAAAAAACATCGCCTGAAAAATGATTTGTCCTATGGAATATTTTTATACCACTGGCCGTTGATCAATCTGGTATTTTACTGGAATCTGCCGAAAAAGATGCATCACATTCCGCTGTTTCTTTTTTATGTGGCAGGATTTCTTGCGTTGGCATGCGCGTCGTGGTTTTTACTGGAACGCCATGTGTTGAAACGAAAACGCTGAAACTTATGCAGTGGAAGCAGCATAACATCATGAAATAGGGTACAGCAAACCGCGCATAAAATCACTGGCGCAATGGGAGAAAACGTATGAAAGTTGTAATGCTTGGTGCGGACCGCAGCGTAAAGGGCGGCGTATCTGCGGTGGTCAATAACCTGTACGAGGCGGGACTCGATCAGCGTATTGACCTGACCTATATCGGGACAATGGTGGACGGAAGCACGGCTGCGAAGCTGTTAAAAGGTGTTCAGGCGCTGTTGCAATTTGTCACTGTGCTGCCGAAAGCAGACATCGTCCATCTGAATATGGCGGCGGATGCGAGCTGCTACCGGAAGCTGATTTTTATGCAGATCGCCCTCTGGTTCCACAAAAAGGTTGTGATTCACGAGCACGGCGGAGATTTTCAGGGCTTTTATTATAAACGATGCAGCGCGAAACGACAGGCGTATATCAAAAAAATGTTAAACCGTGCGGATTTGTTTCTGGTGCTGACGGATGTCTGGAAAGATTTTTTTGCAGACATGGTGGATCGGGACAAAATCCATGTCCTGCAGAATGCGGTTCCGGTTCCGAAAATGCCGAAAACAGATTATAGCAGCCATACGGCGGTCTTTTTGGGACGGCTTTGTCCGGAAAAGGGAGTGGACGAGCTGTTGGACTGTGCGGAAGTGGTTTGGAAGAAGCACCCGGATTTTCATCTGGTGTTGGGCGGCTTCTGGGAAAACGGGACGGAGGAGCTGCAAAAGAAAGCAAAAAAGCTGGAGGCGCAGGGAATTGTCGAATGCCCCGGCTGGGTATCTGCAAAGCAGCGCACCGGGCTGTTTGAGCAGAGCAGTATTTTTGTCCTGCCGACGTGGTTTGAAGGACAGCCGGTTTCTCTGTTAGAGGCGATGGCGGCGGGAATGTGCAGCCTGACGACTGCAGTTGGCGGGATTCCGCAGACCCTCGGGGAGCCGGAATGGAACAGTCTGCCGACCGGAAAAGACGGCTGCGGCGTGATGGTAGAGGCAAAAAACAGCCGGATGCTGACAGAGGCGCTGGAAGAACTGCTTTTGGATGAAAATCTGCGCCGCGAAATTGGTACAAAAGCGCGGATGCGGGTGCAGGAGTATTATGCAATAGATAATTATGTAAACCAACTAGTCAGCTATTACGAGAAATTGAGAAAAGAGGACTAATGTTGCATGGAAAAAAAGGTAAGTGTGATCGTTCCGGTTTACCGGACGTTGGAGTGGCTGGCGCGCTGTGTGCAGAGCATCACGGGTCAGACCTATAAAAATCTGGAAATTATTCTGGTGGACGACGGTTCGCCGGACGACTGCCCGGCATTATGTGACGACTGGGCGCAGAGGGACGACCGAATTCGCGTTTTGCATAAGGAAAACGGCGGTCTGGTGTCCGCGTGGATGGCTGGCGTATCGATGAGCACCGGCGATTATCTGTGTTTTGTGGACAGTGACGACTGGATTGACGCCTGCATGGTGGAAAAAATGCTGGATTTTTCGTCCGACTGTGGAAAAGAAATTATCTGCGGCAATTATGTACAGGAGGAAAGAAACCGCAGCATCGAAATTTATCAGGCGATGGAGCCGGGCATTTATACGGGGCGCAGCCTGCAGGATCGGATTCACGGAAAACTTCTGGGGCAGGAAAAACGTCCGATTACGTTGTCCCGCTGCATGAAGCTTTTTTCCCGTACTTTAATTGCTGAAAATATGAAATACTGTGACCCGTCCATTCGAATGGGCGAGGATATGGTCATCACCCTTCCGGCGCTTCTGGATGCGCAGCGGATTGTGGTCATGGAGGGCGCAGCTTGGTATCACTACCTGTTTTTGCGGGAGTCGATGGTGCACAGTTATGATGCCGGAATGTATGAAAATATCCGGATCCTGGATAAAATTGTTCGCCAAATCCTTGCAGACAAGCATGTGCCGAACGCCCAAAAACAGGCGGATCGGGAGCTGCAGCTTCTGATGTTCCTGGAAATCAAGAACGAGGCGAGAAACGGACGGGAAGGCTGGAAAGGGCGGCTGCAGAAGGAATGCAGGGAAACAGAGCTGCAGGAAGCGGTCAAAAGAATGCCGCTTACTCCGACTGTTACGGAAAATAAGCTGATGTATCAGGTGCTGGCGCATCCGGAAAATACGGCAATGATGCAGCTTGTCCATTTTCTTTTGTGGGCAAACAGTAAGCGGCAGCGCTGAATGGAGAGTTGTATGGAATCAAAAAAGCAGGGACGGATCAGTATTATCATGCCGGTTTACAACGGCGTTTCCTGGATCGGGGAATGTATCGAAAGCATTCGGCAGCAGACGGATACGAACTGGGAGCTTCTGGTGCTGGACGATCATTCGACGGACGGGACGACGGAGCTGGTGTTTAAGCTGGCGGAAGAGGATTCGAGGATTTTACCGATTTTGCGTCAGAAAAACGGCGTATCCGCAGCACGTAACGAGGGACTGGAAAAAGCGCAAGGAGAATTTGTCACGTTTGTCGATGCGGACGATAAGCTGGATCCGCAGATGCTCTCTGTGCTTCGGGCGATGCTGGGGCAGACAGAAAGCGACCTTGCGGTCTGTGATTACTATAGATGGAACGGTAAACCGGACGGAATTTATAACCGGTCAGAGGGGCTGTTAAAAACGGATGTAGAGCGGGAGGAAAATGCTGCTCGGGCAAAAAAAGTGCTGCGTGCAGACGGCACAGAAAAAGCCGGGGCAGAAGCCGTTTCTCAACAACGCGCAGTTTGTGTGGAGAGTGTCCGTGTATACAATCGCTCAGAATACGTTTCGGACTATCTCCTGCGCGGAAATACCCGCTGCTGGAGCGTGCTATACCGCCGCAGTGCGATTGGGCAAATCCGTTTCCGGGAAGACTTGAGCATCGGTGAGGATATGATGTTTCTGATGGATTTGCTGATGCAGATTTCCAGCGTGAGCATCACAGAGTATCGCGGCTATTTTTACCGGATTAACGAGCAGGGCGCGATGCTCAAGCCCTTTAAACCAAGCTACATGGATGAAATCAAAAGCTGGGAGCTTGCCTGCAGGCTTGTGGAAAAAGAGTTCCCGTCCCAGAAAGGGCGGGTATACAGTATTCTGGCGGTTTCTGCGATGCTGGCTGCCGGAAAAATTGCGCGCCTGCCCGGTGCTGAACGGAAAAAATACCAGACGGAAGTCGTACAGTGCCACAGTGCTGTCCAGAAAGGACTTGCTGCTTCCGGAGCAAAAGAGGAGCTGCCGAAGGGCTATCGGATAAAAACGATGCTGTTCACCGCCTGTCCGGCGTTGTATCTTGCGCTGTATCATCATTGGAAAAATTAAAATAAGAACCGGATGCCGAGGGATCGAATTGCTTTTGGGTGATGCAAAAGCAGAATGAGAGGAATCATGAAAGACGATAAAATTGTTTTATATATGCATGCGGGAAGCGGCAACCACGGCTGCGAGGCGATTGTCAACAGTCTTTGCCGGATGCTTCCCAAACCGGCGATTCTGATGACGAACCGCCCGAAGGAGGATGAAACCTATTCCCTGAAGGAGCTTTACAGCAGCTTTGTACAGGAAAAAAGCATCGAAAAGAATGTATTCGTGCATACCTGGTACTATTTGAAGCGAAAGCTTTTACATGACCCGGACTGCTTCATGGAATACCGGTATCAGGACATTTGCGGGAAAAATCTGCACCGTCTGAATATTTCCATCGGCGGGGATAATTATTGTTATGACAATATGCTCGACCGGCTGATTTCCGCAAACCGCATGTTCCACAGGCAGGGCGCTAAAACGGTTTTATATGGCTGCTCTATCGAGCCGGAGTTGTTAAAACGTCCGGAAATCATGGAGGATATGAAGCGCTACGATGCGATCGTCGCGCGGGAAAGCCTGACCTTTGCAGCACTGCAGGAAGCCGGAATTGACAAAAATATCCATTTATATCCGGACTCGGCTTTTTTACTGGAAACAAAGCTGGCTCCCCTGCCGGAGGGCTGGGTTCCAGGAAAGATGCTGGGCCTGAACATCAGTCCGATGATTGTGGACAATGAAAAGACTCCGGGCATTACGATGCAGAACTATAAAGCGCTGATCTCCCATATTTTGGAAACGACCGATCTGCATATTGCGCTGATTCCCCATGTGGTGTGGGAAAGCAATGATGACAGAAAACCGATCCGGCAGCTTTATGAAGCCTTTGCATCGACCGGACGTGTGATCGAGCTGCCGGATGGGTCCGCTCCGGAATTAAAGGGCTATATCAGCCGCTGCGAGATGTTTATCGGAGCCCGGACCCATGCGACAATCGCGGCATATTCCTCCTGCGTGCCGACGCTGGTAGTCGGCTATTCGATCAAGGCCCGTGGAATCGCAAAGGATTTATTTGGAACGGACGAGGGTTATGTCCTGCCGGTGCAGGCACTCGCCAAAAAAGAAGACCTCGTCAACGCATTTGACTGGCTGTATCAAAATGCGCAGGCACAGAAATCGCACCTGCAGCAGATCATGCCGGACTATTGCAAAAAGGCAAAAGAAGCAGAAAATCTGTTGAGAGAGCTGTGAAAGCGTAAAAAATCAGAAGCAGTTGCGTGAAATACAATGCAGCCGTGCAGGCAGTTCATAAAAAGCAGAGGGAGGGAAAATTGTGAGCCAGATACAGGAAATGATAAAACCGGCAGCAGCGATGCTGGATACTTATCCGGTGGTGACCACCAAACAGAAAATCAAACAGTGGATCAAGACCTGCGTCCCGGGCATGACGCCGGAAAAGGCAGAGCGTTATTCCTGGCCTCAGGCGCTTCTTGCGATGGGGCTGTTGCAGGCGTATGAGCAGACAAAGGACAAGACTGCGTTAAGCAGTGTGTTTTCCTATCTCAGACGGTGGAAAAACAGCGGATATCCAATCTCTCATGTGGATCATGTGATGAATGGAAGCGTTGCCCTGTGGACAGAAGAGATTTTGACGAGGGAAAAAAGAGAAGATGCAGAATCTCTGGAAGCGCTCTGGATCTGCCGGGAAGGGGCAGACATTTGCGCAGGCTGGATCAAAGCAGCGAAAAAAACTGCGGACGGCATCCTTGCGTACCGGAGCCAGCATCCGGACTGGCTGTTTGCAGATACCCTTGGTATGCTTTGTCCCTTTGCTTGTCGTTACGGTGTTCAGAAACAGGATAAAGAGCTGTTAAACCTCGGAATCCGTCAGCTGGAGCTCTTTTTCCAAAAGGGGATGGATGAAAAAACCGGTCTGCCCTATCATGGCTATGATGAAAAGAACGGCATGAAATACGGAATAATCGGCTGGGGAAGAGCCTGCGGCTGGATGCTGCTTGGATTGTCCCAGAGCATTTTGTGGATTTCAGAGCAGCCTGCAGGAGCAGAACAGGCAGACAAGCCGCAGACAGAGCAGCCTGCAGGAGCAGAACAGGCGGACAAGCTGCAGGCAGAGCAGTCAGCAGCTTGTCCGTCCTCCCAGTCTGTTGCCCGGGAGGACTGCAATCGTCTGCTTTTACTGCAGCAGCAGCTCCTGGACAGCGTTTTTGCATGGCAGCGCCCAGACGGTGGATTTTCCTGGCAGCTGCAGGCACAGGAGGGACACCGGGATACCTCAGCAGAGGGGATGATCGGATATGGGGCCTGGCTGGCAGCAGAGACTGCAGCTGTGCAGCGTTCAGAGCAGTGGAGCCTTGCACTGAGCCGTCTGGCAGCCACCCTGCAGACAAGTATCCAAAAAGGATATGTCACAGACTGCTCCGGGGAATGCAAGGGCTTTGCGGAATATCCCCAGGTATACGGAATCTATCCCTGGGGCAGCGGCAGCGCGCTGGCCTTTCTGGCAGGGAAGCGTTTCAAGGAAGAGAGTAAGGATAGGGCAGAAGGATCCTTATGCCCTGTCGCAGGACAAGTTCGATCAAACAGTTTGGCAGGAATATCAGGAGAACAGGACGAAAAAACATGGGAAGAGTCAGATATGCGACCAGAAATATAATATTCGGCTTTTTAGGGAGCGGGGCAACGACGCTGCTCAATTTTATCCTGCGGCAGGTGTTTATCACCCATCTGGGCGATACGCTTCTGGGCGTGCAGGATCTCTACAGCGAAATTCTGACGATGCTTTCCCTTGCGGAGCTTGGCGTCGGAACTGCTTTAAACTACAGCCTGTACGGTCCGGTAGCGCGGGGCGAACGGGAAAAAATCAAATCCTACATGCAGCTGTATAAAAAAGCGTACCGCACCATTGCCATCGTGATTGCTGTCATCGGACTTGCACTGGTACCGTTTTTACCCTGGATTGTTAAAAATGCAGATTATCTGACCCTAAGGCAGCTGCGGGTTTACTATCTGCTGTTTTTGTTCAACACGGTGACAACGTATTTTGTTGCATACAAATACAGTCTTGCCAATGCGGAGCAGAAAAACTATATCCAGACGAACGCGGATGCCATCAGCAAAGCGGTTTCCGTGGTGCTGCAGCTTCTGGGGCTGCTGGTACTGCCAAACTACCTGTTATACCTGTTGATTCAGGTCGGCGTATCCCTCGGACAGAAGATTTTTATCAGCTGCTATCTGAACCGCAAATATCCGCTTTTGCTGGAAAAAAATGTGGAACCGCTGACAAAAGAAGAAACCGGAGCGGTGGTGGATAAGACAAAGGCGCTGATGCTGCACCGGATCGGGGATATGGCGCGTCTGCAGACGGATGCGATCATTATTTCGTCCTGTCTGGGTGTCGTCTGGGTCGGTCTGATCGGAACCTACAAGATGATCGTCAATTCCGTTTCGGGTTATGTAAACCTGATTTTCAACTCCGTCATTTCCAGCTTTGGAAATCTGATCGCGACGGAGAGCAGGGAAAAGCAGTTTCAGCTGTTTCTGGTATATCGTTTTTTTGCAATCTGGGTATACGGATTTTCGGCTGTGGGATTTTTCCTGCTCCTGTCTCCTCTCGTGGAGCTGTATGTCGGAGCGGATCGCGTGTTGGCAACCTCGATTATCGCCTGGTATCTGACGGACTATTTCTTTAAAGGGGAACGTGTCGTGCTTTCGAATTTCAAAACGGCGGCCGGTGTTTTTGAACAGGATAAATATCTGTCCATCCTTCAGGGCATCGTCAATCTGGTGCTGTCGATTGCTCTGGTGTTTAAAATCGGTCTGGAGGGCGTGTTTATCGGAACCGTCGTATCCGGACTGATTGCAAATATCACAAAACCGATCATTATTTATCGGGTTTGCTTTGAAAAAAGTGCGTTTTCCTATTTTCAGGAGTCCATCAAATATCTGCTCGTCATCGGAGCTGCGCTGGCAGTGCTCATTCCGCTGCAGAATCTGCTGATGCCGCAGGTGACGATTGCAAAATTTGCGCTGATGATCGTGATCATTACGGTTGTCTTTAATGGAATTTTTCTGATCGTGTTCGGCAGGACGGAGGAATTTAAGTATTTGTACGGAATGGTAAAAGGAAGGCGGAAACGGTCATGATTATTGTAGAGGTGATGGGCGGACTGGGAAACCAGATGCAGCAGTACGCGCTGTACCGGAAGCTGGAATCTTTGGGAAAGGATGCCAGACTGGATGTTTCCTGGTTTCTCGACCAAGAGCGGCAGACAAAGGTGCTTGCAAGCCGGAAGCTGGAGTTGTCCTGGTTTGAAAATCTTCCTGCAAAATATTGTACACAGGAAGAAAAGCAGGCAATTCTTGGAAAAAATAATTTGGTCGGAAAACTGAAAAAGAAGCTGCTTGGGGGCAGCAACCGGCATTTTACGGAAAGCGACATGTATCATCCGGAAATCTTTGATCTGGAGGACGCTTATTTAAGCGGTTTCTGGGCGTGCGAGGCTTATTATGCGGATATTTTGCCGATGCTGCGCAGCCAGATTCATTTTCCGGATCCGGAAAAGGGCGAAGGCTGGGATTTAGAGGCTGCCGCGAAAAATAAAGAAACGATGGAGCGCATGAAGCAGGAAGCCTCTGTGAGCATCCATATCCGCCGCGGGGATTATCTGGATGCACAGAATGCAGAGATGTTCGGCGGGATCTGCACGGATGCTTATTATGAAGCGGCGATTTCGTATATAAAGGAGCAGACACCAAACGCACATTTCTATGTTTTTTCAGATGACTCTGTATATGCGAAAAATGCCTACCCCGGAAAAGAGTTTACTGTCGTGGATTGGAATACCGGGAAAAACAGCCTGTTTGACATGCAGCTGATGAGCTGCTGCGGCCATAATATCTGTGCAAACTCCACCTTCAGCTTCTGGGGAGCGCGGCTCAATCCGAGGCCGGATAAGGTGATGATCCGTCCGTCAAAGCATAAAAACAGCCAGAATATTGTGCCGGAGGAGATGAAAAAGCTCTGGGACGGCTGGGTGTTAATAGATGGAAAGGGAAGAATTATTTAAGAAAAGTTAAGAAAAGCGGTTCCTCGAATACGGTATAATAATACTGACACACGGCAATTGCACATATTTTTTGAAGTAAAATGTGCAGCAGCGAACAAGACGGTACAAACTGGTAATTGGGCGCGTTTGCGCTGTTTTGTAGATTGAGGAGAAATTATAATGAAAAAGAAAATAGTTATATCTGAAAAAGTGACAGCGGTTATGCTTGCAGCAGCGATGGCCATTAGCATGACAGCATGCGGCAGCCCTGCAAAAGATATGCAGGGAGCAGCAGATACAGCAGCGGATGAAGAAACAAGTACGGTAGAAACAGCAGCGGATAGAGAAACAAGTGCGGTAGAAACTGTATCAGAGATTGCCGGAAATACAACGGAAAGCACGGAGAATGCAGCGACAGACGCAGAGATTTTGGTTGCAGAAGACCCGGATACAGAAATTGCAGCGTCAAATGAGAATACCGACATCAAGGTAACGGTAGAGGATCAGAAGGAAGAAAAGAAAAACGATGCAGGAGAGGTCCTGGTCACAATTAGCGTTCAGAAAGCCACCATCGAAGACAAGGGCTATGATGCCCTGCAGAAGGTGCTGGATCAGCAGAGCTCAGATACCTATGAGCTGGCCCAGGAGGCATGGGGAGATATGCAGGCCTTCCTGGAAGATAGTGACTGGGAAATAACGGGCTCTTTATATGGCATCGAGGATACCATTTCCATGAAGCGTGGGGATGACAGAATCTTCAGCTACGTAACCACGAATTATTCCTATCTCGGAGGTGCACATCCCAACGTTGTTTATAATGGTTACAATTATGATACAAAGACCGGCAAAAGGCTGACGCTGCGGGATGTGGCAGAGGATTACGACAGCCTGTATGCACAGGTTCTGGACACTCTGAGGGCTTTTCAGGAAGAACAGGAGGATTTTATGTTCTTTGAAGACTACGAGGATACTGTCAGGGGAATGTTTTATGGATTTTCAGCCGAAGAAGATTTGGAGGACAGTGACATGACAGCCGCAGACAGGGAGGAAACCCCGGATACTGCAGGGACAGCGTCCGATATCGACAATATTCAGTGGTATCTGACCGACAATGAGCTGGTGGTGATCTTTAACCGTTATGATATCGCAGGGTATGCCTTTGGTCCGACTGCGGTACAGATTCCGTTCGAAACAGGGCTGGTAAAAGAGATTTATTCATGACAATAGAATGCTCGCAGAGCGTGCATTCTATTGTTGGAAGTAGATGTGCGAAGCAAGAGGAATTATGCCTATGAAGAATGTGATTGCAGTGATCTGGGACTGCGATAAGACGCTGATCGACGGATATATGCAGGATCCGATGTTTGCCGAATATGGCGTTGAGACGAAGCAGTTCTGGGCGGATGAAAATAAAATCCTGGATGAATACCAGAAAACCGGCGTGCGGGTCAACCGCGACACCTATTATCTGAATTATTTTATCAAATGTGCCCATGAGGGGATTTTCCCAGGCTTAAATAATGCAAAGCTTCGCTCTTTTGGAAAGCTGCAGAAGCTTTATCCGGGGACGCTGGAATTTTTCCGGAAAACAAAAAACATGTTCCGAAATGATGCGAGTTATTCGGAATATGATATTCAGGTAGAGCATTATATTGTCAGCACCGGGTTTGCAGAGGTAATCCGGGGAATGGAGCTGATGAATTATGTGGATGATGTCTGGGGCTGCGAACTGATGGAAGCGCCGGATGCAGATAATCAGCCGCTCATCAACGAAATCGTTTATACGATCGATAATACGACGAAAACGCGTGCGATTTTTGAAATCAATAAAGGAATCGGAAAGATTGACGGCATCGATGTCAATTCCAAGATTCCCCAGGAGCTGCGGCGTGTGAAATTTGAAAATATGATCTACATAGCAGACGGACCAAGCGATATCCCGGCCTTTTCCCTTGTACATCAAAACGGCGGTTCCACCTTTGCCATTTATCCAAAGGGCGACGTCGCTGCCATGAAGCAGGTAGAACAGATGCGTGCAGACGGAAGAGTTGACATGTATGCCGAGGCGGATTATTCCGAAAATACGACTGCAAACATGTGGATCACAAACCGCATTCAGGAGCTTGCCGACAAAATCCGGGAACGGGAAAAAAATAAAATCGAAAAATATGCCGGCGGTGTGCCCAGGCATCTGGTGTAGGAATGAATCAAAAAACAACGAACTTAAAACAATATGCGGCGGCTTTTTTCTTTCCGATGGTGATATTGATGGCAGTGTTTGCCTGCATGCACTTTTATCCGTTCGGAGAGAATTCCATTCTGGTATGGGATATGAACTGGCAGTATGTTAGTTACTTTTCCTGGCTATCCCGTGTGCTGAAAGAGACATCTTTGGACAGCTTCTTTTACAGCTTTTCCATGTCGTACGGAGACAGCACGGCAGGACTGCTCGGGTATTATCTGTTAAGCCCTTTTAACATTATCTTGTTATTTTTTCAAACGGCGGATTTGCCGGTCGGCATTTTTATCGTTACGATTCTGAAACTGAGCAGCTGCGGTCTGACGATGTATTTATATCTGTCGAAGTGGCTGTCAAAAGAAGGAAAGGACCTGCTGCTCTTTTCCACCTGCTATGCGCTGATGGCATATAATATCGCACAGATGTCCAACCTGATGTGGATCGATGCTGTGATTCTGCTTCCGCTGGTTGCGTTGGGCATTTATGAATGGGTAAATAAAAAGAAAATCTTATTGTTTGTGCTTTCTCTGGGAGCGGCGGCTGCGATCAATTTTTACACAGGATATATGCTGTGCGGATTTGCTGCAATTGATTTAATGGCGGAAATCATTCTGAGACAGGATAAATTGCATATTAAAATGATTCTCCGGGAGTATGTGAAAGGATTGGGCTGTATCCTTTTGGCGGTGTTGCTGGCAGGCTTCAGCCTGATTCCTGTATATTACGAAATTTCCGGCAGCAGGATGTCAGCCTCGTCTTTCAAAGAGACACTGACAGCGCTTTTTCATCTGGACAGCAGAATATGGGAGCTGCCGGGAAAATTGTGTCTTGGAACCTACAATGAAACTGAATTAAGAAGCGGACTGCCGAATCTTTATGCCGGATGTCTTGTCAGTTTGTTATTTCTGGATTATTTTGCCGGATTGCATGCAAAAACAGTCAAAAGAGCAGAAAAAACAGTGGATGCGATTGTCTGCGGGATTTTTATGCTGTCGATGGTATCGACAGGATTAAATATGGTGTGGCACGGGTTTGCAGAAGCAAATGGCAGCCCATACCGCTATACGTTTCTGATCTCTTTCTGGATGATCCGTATTGCGGCAAAGCGGTACAAAGAACTGGATGCAATTTTCGAGCAAGAAGGTCAGGCTGCAGAGAAAAAGAAAAGAATCGCACAAAAGCTTATTGCAGGAATCTTCATTACGGCAGTGGTCTGTATTGCTTTTTATCAGTATCAGAAAGATGGATCGGATTATCTGACGAAAAAGAGTGTGGTTTTGACATGCGGAATTCTGGCTTGCTGGTGTATTTTGATCCGGTTGAAAAAATATTCACCCCCAAAATATTCTAAAGCTGTTGTATGCTTTATGTTTCCGATGCTGGCACTGGAACTGGGGATGAATATGAAGCTGGATATCAGCCATTTTTCGTATGCTAATGTCAAGGAATACCGGGCATATGTGGAAGATATGACTCAGTTGGTACAGGAAATTTCGGAACAAGATGAAGAAGTTCTGTATCGGATTGAAAATGATGTGCGTTATGATCAGATCTGTTTTAATGATGCAATGCTGATCGGATATCCGAGCATCACACATTACAGTTCTGTGATGCCGTATCCGGTTTCCTCTTTTGCAGCAAAAGAGGGATTCAGCGCTTGTCCGGGAAGTCTGTCTATTTTGTATAAATGCGATGAAGCAGACTCCAAGACAGCCGGAAAAAGCGGAATTAAGTATTTGATTAGGAAAGAATTGCCGGAAAATATGCAGGGATGGGTTTTAAAACAGGACAGTCCTTATTATGTATTGGAAAATTCTAATTATCAGCCGGTGATTCGCTTTGAATCGGAAGAAGTCGGCAGTGCAGAGATTCAAAGGGCTGAAAAGACAGCGTTTACAGTTGTACTGAAGAATGAACAAAAAGATTCCCAAAAACTGCTTCTGATGATTCCATGGCATTCGGGATGGCAGCTGCAGTTGGATGGTGAAAGTATTGCTCCGGATCGATATCAAGATGCAATGATGGAAGTTTCCATACCCAAAGGAGCGCATGTGCTTACGATGGCGTTTCATCCGATATTACTGAAAGAAGGAATTTTCGTCAGTTTTGCAGCTGTGCTGATCCTGGTATTTGCCCTGACACCTTTTCCGTGGTACAATAAAAAATAATTATGGATAGAAACAATAACAGGAGGTCCAGAATGAAAGTATTGGTAACCGGCGTAGCCGGACAGCTTGGACATGATGTGATGAATGAGCTTGCCAAACGCGGCCACGAGGGTGTTGGCTCTGATCTGGCAGCAGAATACAGCGGGATTGCAGACGGCAGTGCCGTAACAAAGATGCCTTATGTATCGATGGATATCACCGATGCAGCAGCAGTAGAAATGGTTTTACAGGAGGTAAAGCCGGATGCTGTCGTGCACTGCGCGGCATGGACTGCAGTGGATTTGGCAGAGGATGATGATAAGGTGGACAAGGTTCGCAGCATCAATGCCGGCGGCACGAAGAATATTGCAGAGGTATGTAAGAAGCTGGACTGCAAGATGGTCTACCTTTCCACCGACTACGTATTTGACGGACAGGGTACTAAGCCCTGGGATCCGGACTGCAAAACCTACCAGCCGTTAAACGTTTACGGACAGACGAAGCTGGAAGGCGAGCTTGCAGTTTCAGAGACCCTGGACAAGTATTTTATCGTCCGGATTGCATGGGTATTCGGCATCAACGGCAAGAACTTCATCAAGACGATGTTAAATGTCGGCAAGACACATGACACCCTGAAAGTCGTATCCGATCAGGTCGGCACACCGACCTACACCTATGATCTGGCGCGCCTGCTGGTGGATATGATCGAAACCGACAAATATGGGTATTATCATGTGACCAACGAGGGCGGCTTCATCAGCTGGTATGATTTTACAAAAGAAATTTTCAGACAGGCAGTGGAACTGGGACATACAGAGTATTCCGAAGACAGACTGACGGTACTGCCGGTGACAACAGCAGAATATGGCCTGTCCAAAGCAAAACGCCCGTTCAATTCCAGACTGGATAAGAGCAAGCTGGTGAAAAACGGCTTTACACCGCTTCCGACCTGGCAGGATGCGCTGCGGAGATATTTGAAAGAAATTGGGATGTAAGGTACAAGAAAGAGAAAAGATACAAGTAAGGCTTCCACAGGGAGGCTTTATTCATGACAATAGAATGCCCGCAGAGCGTGCATTCTATTGTTTGTATTATAACGGGAGAAGAGTTATGGAAGTGAAGAAAGACTGGCTGTCCGGTGTTTTAAAAGTTTTGCTGTGTTTCTCTTTTGTGTATCTCTGGGTCATGGCACTTGTGTATGTAAAGAAAAGTTATTGTGGAATTCCGGGGGCGGCGGTCTTTCTGATTGCGGCGTTACTCGATGGAATTTTGGTCTGGTGCGTATGGAAAAAGAAAAAATTGAAATCAGACAAAACGACAACCATAAAAACAGAAAATATCTGTCTGTTGTGTGCATCCCTTGTATTGCTAGCACTTCAGTTTGTCGTGATCTGGAACGCGGTTTTCAGGACGGCATGGGATCCGGGCGCAGTCTGGTATGGCGCTCATTTCGTGGAGATGGGGGATCAGGATGGCATCAACAGCATGGGATATTATTTTTCTGTGTATCCCAATAATCTGCTTTTGGTATGGATTTATTCTATAGTGTTGAAATTAAATGATATAATAGGTACACCGATTGCAAATGGAACGATGTTGCTTGCATTATTTCAGTGTATTTTTGTGACAGGTGCAGGGGCTTGTCTTTATAAGACTGTGCGCCATTTTGCGGATCAGAAAATTGCCTGGATTGCATATGGATTTTATTTCATTCTGGGCGGGTTGTCGGCGTGGATTATGATTCCGTATTCGGATTCGACTGGGATTATTTTCCCGATCTTTCTGTTTTATCTTTCTGTAAAAATAAAAGAAACGGAGTCTGTAAAGAAAAGATGCATGTTGCTCTTTTTACTGTTCTTCTTCTGCTATATCGGTTTTGAAATTAAGCCTATGGCTGCGATTGTGGTGATTGCGATCGTTGCAGTGGAAGGAATTCATTTTGCTGGCAGGCTGTTGAAAAAGCAGAGCGTCTGGAAAAAATCGTTGCTGGCATATTGTTTGGCAGCAGTGCTTGGCTTGGGAGCGGCAGCTGGGGGAGTTTCTGCAGTTGTTGGTTCCATGCATTTCCCGGTTGTTACGGATACCGTGCTTGGCTGGCAGCATCACATGATGCTGGGATTGAATAAAGATACAAACGGCGGCTACAGTCAGGCGGATTTTGATTATTCGACGAGCTTTTCCAGTGCAGAGGAGCAGCATGCGGCGGAATTAAAGGAAATCGGAAAACGATTAAAAGATTTCGGCGTAGGCGGATATCTGCAGCATTTTGTAAAAAAATCAGCGAGAAACTATTTTGACGGATGCTTTGGATGGGGAGGACTGGGAGAGACTTTCTATACAGAAATCTTCCCGGAAAGAGGAACAGTATTGTGTTCCCTGATCCGTTCCCTGTATTATGATAACACGGAAGATACGCTGTACCGGTATCAGGCGCTGTTTCGCCAGATTTTGTGGTATATGGTACTGGTTCTTGTCCCTTTTTCTGTATTTACGAAAAGACCCCTGGACAAAAAACGCCAGGTTGCAGTGCTGTCAGTGCTGGGTCTGATGCTTTATCTGCAGATTTTTGAGGCACATGCAAGATATCTGTATACATTTGTTCCGATTTTTGTGTTCCTTGCGACAGAAGGAATCGATAATCTGAGAGAATATCTGAACCAGAAATCAGAGCGCAGGGTTAAAAAATGAGAAAATTCGATAAAATTATAATTGGTGCCGGATTGTATGGATGTTATGCTGCAAATCTGTGCGGGAAACGTAACGAAACGGTTCTCGTTCTGGAATATGACGAAGCACCGTTTCAGCGGGCAACATATATCAACCAGGCAAGGGTACATATGGGATATCATTATCCGAGAAGCCTTTCGACCGCGATGAAATCCGCAGGATATTTCCGGAGATTTGTAGAGGATTTTTCCTTTTGTATTCATGATAAATTTGATCAGATTTACGCGACTTCGGAAAAGTTTTCATGGACGAATGCGGTGGAATTTGTAGAATTTTGTAAAGCTGCCGGGATCCGTTGCGAAGAAGTGTCTGCGGCAAAATATTTCAATCCGGGAATGTGTGATGGTGCCTTTCTGACAGAAGAATATACCTACGATGCGAAAATCCTCGGGGCGTATTATCAGGAACAGCTGGAAAAGCAAAAAAATATCGAAATTCAGTACTGTGCCAGAATTGATCGGATCATAAAGACAGAAAAATCATTTGTAATTCGTCTGGAAGATGGAACAGAATATGAAACTTCTTTTGTGTTAAACGCGTCCTATGCTTCCGTGAATCAGATCTTGCAAAAACTGGAGAATGTCGGGACAGAAAAGTTCAAAATAAAATATGAACTGTGTGAAATTATTCTCTGTAAACCGACAGAGAAGTTAAAACCGATCGGTCTGACTGTGATGGATGGTCCGTTTTTTTCAATCATGCCGTTTGGATGCACAGGACTGCATTCTCTGACCTCAGTTACGTTTACACCGCATGTCACTTCATACGAGGAATTGCCGACATTTTCCTGTCAAAAAGGATTGGAAAGAGGAGAAAATTCCTGCACGCCCGGGCATCTGGGAAATTGTTCTGAGTGCCCGCATAAACCGGAATCCGCCTGGATGTATATGTCGCAGCTGGCGAATAAATACATGAAAGCAGAGTACGGATATACCTATCAGCAGTCATTATATTCGATGAAGCCGATCCTGAAATCGTCAGAGGTGGATGATTCCAGGCCGACTGCAATCAAAGTGCTGAGTGAAAGACCGACGTTTATCAGTGTGTTGTCTGGAAAAATCAATACAGTATATGATCTGGATACATATTTATAGGGATGAAAAATGGAAAACAGGGTTAAACAGAAAAAATTTGTTTCATTGGTTTTATATTTACACAATACACAAAATGAGGTAGTACCTTTTTTTCAAAAGGTGTTGCCGGTGTTTCGGGACAATTTTACAAATTTTGAAATTGTATGTGTAAACGATGCCTGTACGGATGGTACCATTGGTGTCTTAAAAGAATATCTGGAAGAAAATCATTGTTCAGAAATGGTCAATATTATTCATATGAGTTTTTTTCATGGACTGGAAAGCGCGATGAATGCGGGCAGGGATCTTGCAATTGGAGATTTTATCTATGAGTTCGACACGGCTTATGTGGATTATCCTTCGGAGTTGATTATGGAAGTTTATGATAAGCTTCTGGAAGGCAATGATATTGTATCGGCAGGGACAAGGGATCATGTCCGAATGACGTCAGGGATCTTTTATTTTTGCTACAATAAAACGAGCAGAGGAAGAGGAAAAATCGGACCGGAAACTTTTCGGATTGTTTCCAGGCGTGCAATCAACCGAATCAAGTCGATCGGGCAGTATATTCCATATCGAAAAGCAGTTTATTCCAATTGCGGATTAAATACTGCCGTTATGAATTACCGTTCTCTGGAAAAAGGAAAGAGGAAAAAGCAATATGCGGGAGAGAGACTTTCCCTGGCATTCGATTCTTTTATTTATTTCACAAATGCGATGGAAACGGTTTCGGCAGTAATATGCGGCATCTTTTTATTGTTGTCTGTCGGAATGGGAATTTTTGTCGCAAAGGACCTGATTTTTCATAATGCGGTGGTGGAAGGATGGATTTCTACCATGAGCTTTATGGCGTTGGGATTTTTTGGCGTATTTGCCTTACTGACGATTATTTTGAAATATTTGTCTGTAATGCTGAATTTGATTTTTAAAAAACAGAGATATCTGATTATGGATATTGAAAAGGTGGTAAAAGGATGAAACAGGACGTATTGAGTATCAATTTGTTGTTTCCGGTATTGAATGAACGGCTGAGACTGGAAAACGGGATCGAACGTTCTATGGCTTATTTAAAAGAAAATGTAACGATACCATACCAGTTGACAATTCTGGATAACGGTTCGGAGGATGAAACACCAGAAATCGGCAAAGCCCTTGCAGCAAAATATCCGGAAGTGAGCTATGTCAGGGTAGGGGAACGCGGCGTTGGCGTTGCATTTCGAAAAGGAATTTCCATCAATACCTGTGACTTGGTCGGATACATGGATATTGATCTTTCCACAGATTTAAAATATCTCGGAAAAACGATCGAAATGTTTCAGAACGATCCGAATTTACAGTATGTAAACGGAAGCCGGTTCAGCAAAGAATCTGACACAAAGGGACGAAAATGGTATCGGAAGATCACGTCCATGGGACTTGTACTTTTGTTAAAAACACTGTTTCATATGAAAGCGACCGATGCGGTCTGCGGGTTCACTTTTCTGAGAAAGGAAGCGGCAGAGCAGCTTGTAAAGGAAAGCAGTCAGGATAATGGCTGGTTTTATACGATTGAATTTTTACTCCGCGCGGAACGGGATGGAATGAAAATTTATGATATGCCGGTCGAATGGCAGGAAGACTACAATACGACGGTAAAAGTGTGGAAAACGATCAAGAATTATCTGATTCAGATGTACCATCTGAAAAAGGCATTTCGTCAGGAAGATAAACTCAGAAAATAAACGATTGAGGTACAAAACCGGAAGGATGGAGAGAGAACACTATGCTCAAAAGAATTGATTTGACGAGAGATTATCAGAAACATAAGGCAGAGTATCTGGAAGCCATTCAGAAAGTGTGTGAGGATACCGCATTTTCCGGAGGAAAGTATGCGGATGAATTCGATAAAGAATTTGCACAGTATTGTGGAGTTCCCTATGCGTCGGGTGTAAATAATGGAACCTCTGCGCTGCATTGTGCGATGGTTGCACTTGGAATCGGAGAAGGGGACGAAGTGATCGTTCCTGCCAATACCTATATTGCGACCGCCTGGGGTGTGACTTATACGGGGGCAACTCCGGTATTTGTGGACTGTACTCCAGACACATGGGAAATCGACCCGGATAAAATCGAAGAAAAGATCACGGAGAAGACGAAAGCGATTATTGGTGTACATTTATATGGACAACCGTTTGAATTTAACAAGGTAAAAGAAATAGCTGACAGACATCATCTGTATGTAGTGGAAGACTGTGCGCAGGGACATGACGCTTTATATGAGGGGAAAATGGTTGGAACGCTGGGAGATCTCGGATGCTTTAGCTTTTATCCTGGAAAAAACCTGTATGCGTTTGGAGAAGGCGGAAGTGTAACCGGCTATCGAAAAGAGTACTTCGATACGATCGAAATGATGAAAAATCAAGGTTGTACAGTGCGTTATTATCATGACATGATCGGATATAATTATCGACTGGAGGGCATCCAGGGAGCAGTGCTGAGTGTCAGCCTGAAATATCTGCCGGAATGGACTGCCCGCAGGCGGGAGATTGGATGGCGGTACACAAAGGAAATTACGAATCCGGCGATTACCCTGCAGCATCATCCGGAAAATACGAATCCGGTCTTCCATATGTTTGAGGTGGAGGTGGAAGATGACCCGGAGCGTTTTCTGACTTATATGGCAGAGAAGGGAATTGAGTGCAACCGGCATTACCCGGTGCCCTGCCATTTGCAGAATGCTTATAAGCATCTTGGTTACCAGGTTGGAGATTGTCCGAACGCGGAGTATCTGGCATCCCATTGCGCGACGTTGCCGCTGTTCCCGGAAATGACGGACGAGGAAGTTGAAATGGTAATCCGGGCTTGTAATGCGTATCAGACCGCCTGAAACAGATTCTTATGACACCAGACCGTATAGTACCTGAAAACAGGGCGGGCAGGAACAGATTGTCCTCTTGCCTCAAAAGTGGTATACTTCTCGTATAACGGGGAATTTTGCATTTTGGAAAATTTTCCTGTATGGAAAACTAAAACACAAGGAGTGCCGGAGTTTTGGCAGTGACAGATAGAATGGAGTTAAAAACACAGAAAAAGGAAGCTGCATTGACAGTCAATGAGCTTTTATACCTGATTTTCTTCGGTGTGATGCTGTTTTCAAAGGGAATGGGCTGGTACGACGGGATGCGTCCGTATCAGCTCTGTCTGCTGATCGGAATGGGATGCCTTGGGCTGAAACTGATTCTGACAAAATATACGCCGTGGCAGCTTCTGGTCGCAGCGGTGTTCGGCGTGCTCGGCGTTCTGAGCTGGCGCTGCTCTGCGGAAAAGGGAATGCTGACCTGCGTAATGATGTTGATCGGTATGAAAGATGTGCGGATAAAAAAGGTCTTTCAGGTCGGGGCGGTTGTCTGGAGCAGCGTGTTCCTTTATCGGATTCTGGCGTTTCTGATCGGCTGGGACAAAGGCATTCTGCTGGTACATAAAAAGCTCGGAGCCTTTATCTTCCGGTGGAGTATGGGATATCCGCATCCGAATGTATTTCATATTTCCTATGTAATTTTGCTGGCATTTCTGTTTTATCTGTTGCAGCAAAAAGGCAAAAAGCTGTTTGGCTGGATTGTTGCCGCGCTTGTCGGAAACGTACTGATTTTTATCTATTCAGTCAGCTTTACCGGATTTTTGTTGACCGGAATTTATCTGATGCTGGTGCTGTATTTTGAACTGCGCAGTCAGTTTACGAAGCCGGAAAAAGTGCTGGTGCAGTGCGTGCTTCCGGCAGGACTGGCATTTTCCCTGTTGGCACCGCTGCTTCCGGAAGGAAATCGGTTTTATGAAGTGATGAATAAACTGATGAATACCAGACTGCGTCTTTCCAAATATTTTCTGACGCAGGAAAGGATTACACTGTTCGGACAGCAGTTCCAGCTGGCGGATAAAGATCTGAACATGGACAATTCTTATGTGTTTGCATTGATGACCTACGGGGCGGTTGTTTTTGTCCTGTTGATGATCGCCTATTTCTTTACCATCCGGAATCTGGTAAAGGAGAACCGGCGGAAAGAACTGGCGATTACGCTGGGATTTCTGATTGCCGGAATATCGGAGCCGTTTTTGTTCAATACTTCTTTTAAAAATGTTTCCTTAATTTTTGTGGGAAGTTATCTGCTAAACGATGCAAATCCGATCCGGCGGCAGAATATTGCATGGATTGGAATCTGTACGCTGGGCGACCGGAGTCTTCCGAAAAATGTTCCGGCAGAGAAACTGGCAGAAACTCTTTTGTTGGGGCTGAAAAGGATAGGGGCTGCAGCAGGAGAAAAGAAATATTTGATTGCTGCGTTGACCTGCGCTTGTGCTGTGATCGGAGGCACTGCTTTTGGACTGACGGCAGAGATGCCCAAAGAGTATCTTGTGCCCAAGTCGATCTGTGATTATTCGCTGCAGGAAGTCTATTATCTGGACGAGGAAGCAGCTGCAAAAGAACGGGAAAACGGCTCGGAAGTATTGTATTATATGGGAGAAGAGATACCGATGTTTCGGTTCTCTGGAGTTACTGTAACTGTGGAATGGATGAGGGGTATGATCGGAGCAGCAATCCTGACCGGAGCAGCCGGAGCACTGCTTGGAACAGGTATTGCGGAAATTTTAGCAAAAAGGCGGAAAAAGAGCGGACAGTATGAATGAAAAATTGAAATTCTGTAAATTGTTGGGAACAAACATCAATGTCATTACGATGGATGAAACAGTTGATTATATGGATCAGCATTTGGATGAACTGCGTGGAAAATATGTCTGTGTTTCCAATGTGCATACGACGGTCATGGCATTTCGCGATGCAGATTATCGGAAAGTGCAAAACGGCAGTGCAATGAATCTTCCGGATGGGAAACCCCTGTCTATTGTATGTCGGATGCGCGGACATCAGGAGGCCGGACGTGTTCCGGGACCGGATCTGATGCCGAGAATTTTCGAGATTTCCGAGAAAAAAGGATATCGGCACTATTTTTATGGCAGTACGGAAAAAACGCTGCATGCGCTGGAACAGAGGCTGCGTGAAAAGTATCCGAAGCTGAATATTGTCGGGATGTATTCCCCACCGTTTCGACCGCTGACAGAAGAAGAGGACGAGGCAGTTGTAAAACAGATCAATGATACAAAACCGGATTTTATCTGGATTGGATTGGGAGCTCCAAAACAGGAAAAATGGATGGCTGCACATGCCGGAATGCTGCACGGCGTCATGCTGGGCGTAGGGGCAGGCTTTGATTTCCATGCGGGAACGGTAAGACGTGCGCCGGGTTGGATGCAGGAGCTTTGTCTGGAATGGCTGTTTCGGCTGATGCAGGATCCGAAACGCCTGATTCCACGATATATGGATACAAATTTTTCGTTTATTCATTATGTCTGGAAAGAAAACAAGCTTTTAAAAAAGAAAAATCAGGAGCTGGTGCATATACCTTCAAGACCGAAGACAGGAATGAAGATCGCAATGATCGGACATAAGCGCATTCCGTCGAGAGAAGGTGGTGTGGAGATCGTCGTGGAAGAGCTGTCTACACGAATGGTTCGTTCCGGGAACCGGGTGGATGCGTATAATCGTTCCGGTTACCATGTATCCGGCAAAGAGTTTGATGAAAAACATGGAAAATATTTTCAGGGAATCCGGATTTTTACGATTCCGACGTTTTCCAGCAGTAAATTAAATGCGATTGTATATTCTTTTCTGGCAACAATCCGGTCATTGTTCGGGCATTATGATATTGTGCATTTCCATGCGGAAGGACCGTGTATTATGCTTTGGCTGACCAAACTGTTTGGAATCCCGACAGTGGCGACGATTCATGGGCTGGACTGGCAACGTTCCAAATGGGGAAATTTTGCATCTCATATGCTGAAGCTGGGGGAAAAGACCGCCGCACTCCATGCGGATGAAGTGATCGTATTGTCGCACAATATGCAGGATTATTTTCAGGAGACATACGGCAGAAAAACCCGTTTTATTCCAAATGGAATCAACAGACCGATTTTAAAGGGCGATTCCGAAATTAAGGCAAAGTATGGTCTGGAAAAAGACGGATATATTCTGTTTCTGGCAAGAATTGTACCGGAAAAAGGACTGCATTATCTGCTGCATGCGTTTGAACAAATCGAGACGGATAAAAAACTGGTGATTGCGGGCGGCAGCAGCCATTCTCAGGAATACGTACAGGAAATGGTCAATCTGGCGGCAAAAGACAGCCGTGTGATTATGACCGGATTTGTACAGGGGGAAGTGTTGGAAGAGCTGTACTCTAATGCGTATTGTTTTGTACTGCCCAGTGATATTGAAGGGATGGCGCTTGGACTGTTGGAAGCGATGAGCTATGGAAACTGCTGTATTGCAAGCAATATTCCGGAAAATACAGAGGTGGCGGAAGATCATGCCCTGTATTTTGAAAAGGGAAATGAAAGAGATTTGCAGAAACGTTTGGAGGAAGTGCTGGCGCATCCGGAACAGACGCAGAAAGCACATCAGGAAAATGCAGACTTTATCTGTGGAAAATATAACTGGGATCGGGTGACGGAGCAGACACTGCATCTTTATCAGCATGTGCTCAAGGTACGGGAGAATCAGAAATGAAAGTATTGATTGTCAATAAATTTCTGCATCCGAACGGTGGATCGGAAACCTATATTTTTGAAGTCGGGGAGCAGCTTCAGAAGATGGGACATCAGGTAGAATATTTTGGAATGGAGCATGAAGGCCGGGTCGTTTCGAACCGGCTTGATTGCTATACAGGGAATATGGATTTTCATACCGGAAAACTTCAAAAATTACGGTATCCGTTCCAGATTCTCTATTCGACAGAGGCTGCAAAAAAGATCCGGAAAGTGCTGGACGATTTTCAGCCGGACGTGGTTCATGTCAATAATTTCAATTTCCAGCTGACACCGTCCATTCTCTACGCGATCCGTAGATATGAGAAACAGACCGGCAGAACGGTTCGGATCGTATACACGGCGCATGATTCTCAGCTCGTCTGTCCAAACCATCTGATGCAGAGACCGTCCGGCGAGCTGTGCCAGGAATGCCTGGGACAGAAGCAGTGGAACTGCACAAAACATAAATGCATCCACAATTCCCGCGTGAAGAGCCTCTTGGGAAGCGTGGAAGCGAAGATCTATCAGCATAACCATGCGTATCGGATGTTCGATACGGTGATCTGCCCGAGCCATTTCCTGGAAGAAGTTTTGAAGACGAATCAGGATTTGGACGGGAAGACGGTGACGATGCATAACTTCCTGAACCGACAGGAGATTCCGGAAACAGAGAAGAAAAAGTATGTGCTTTATTTCGGACGTTATTCAGAAGAAAAAGGCGTAAAAACTCTGCTGGATGTATGCAGGAAGCTGCCGCAGATTCCGTTTGTATTTGCCGGAAAAGGACCGCTGGAAGATGAGGTAACTGCATTGCCTAATGTGGAAAACAGAGGCTTTCTGAGCGGAAAAGAATTGTATCAGACGATTGCAGAAGCGAGCTTTGTCGTATTTCCGTCGGAATGCTATGAAAACTGTCCCTTTTCCGTGATGGAAGCACAGCTTTACAAAACGCCGGTCATCGCATCGAAGATCGGAGGAATACCGGAGCTTTTACAGGATGGAAAGACCGGAGAGCTGTTCCCAGTCGGAGATAGCAGTTCATTGCAGAAAAGAATTGAAGAGTTATGGAAGGATTCCAAACGCTTGCAAACATATACGGTAAACTGCGAAAAGGTTTCTTTTATGAGTGCGGAAACGTATTGCGAAAAGCTGCTGCAGATTTATGGCGGTTTAAAAGCCTGAGTAGAACACATTGAGCAATATTTCTACAGTATATGCTTGAAAATGAGGTGCAGTGTGAAAATCTTGATGCTGGTCAACTGGAAAGTTGCTTATGAAAATCAAATACCGGAAGGAAAACAGCCGCCGGACTATGTCGTACCGGGACAGAAATACTGGTTTTTTCGGTATCTGTCGGATGATATTTCCGTAGATGTTGTGGATATCCGTTCATTTCCATGGCTGGAACGCTTTGAAAAAGAAAAAATCCGGTTTTATATCTGGCAGACGCTGAAGGTATTGCCGAAATTAAATCAGTATGACCTGGTTTTGTCCCATGGAATGCAGAGTGGGATTGTATTGTGCCTGTGGCGCAGACTGTTCGGACATGGAAAATATAAGCATATCGTGTTTGACATCGGTGGCTTTAACAGCGCGAAGGAAGAAGGAAAAGCGCTGAAGCTGATGCAGTTTGCGAGCAAATCCCTGGACGGCGTGATTTATCATACAAAAAGCCAGATTACTTATTATGAAAAATGCCACCCGTGGCTGCTTTCTAAAAGCAGATACATTGCGTTTGGAACGGATGCAGAATATTTTCAGCCGACCGGAACACCGATAGAGAAAGAAAATCCGTATATTTTATGTGTCGGTTATAATAAACGGGATTGGGATACGCTGCTACAGGCATATGAAAAACTGAGAAATCTGCAAAAAGGGCGAAATCAGGATGGACTTGCTGATTTCCCGAAGTTAAAACTGATTGGGAAAGAAAAGCTGGATCGGAAATATGACGGTGTTGAGACCGTCGGATTTATTCCGGTTACGCAGCTGATAAAAGAAATTGAAAAAGCGACCTTTTGTGTACTTCCACTGCAGTCTTTTAACTATTCATTCGGGCAGATGACACTGCTGCAGCAGATGCTTTTGAAAAAAGCGGTGATTGCGGCAAATGTCCCCAGCCTGAGAGATTATGTGACAGACGGACAGGATTGCCTGCTCTATGAGCCGGAAAATGCAGAAGAACTTGCAGAACAGATGGAGCGCCTGATAAAAAATCCGAAGCTTGCCGAAAAACTCGGAGAGAACGCCATGAATTCTGTTCGGGAGAAATGGAATGAAAAGAGAATGGCGCAGGACATCTGGGAGTTTTGCAGGGAGATTGTAGGATAACAGGAACAGAAAAATGACAGAAACAACAACTTTATCTCCTCTTGTAAGCATAATTGTACCGGTTTACAACGTGGAGCGCTATATAAAACGCTGCGTGGATTCCCTACAGGGACAGACGCTGCAGAATATTGAGATCATTCTCGTGGATGATGGCTCGAAAGACAACAGCGGCCGCTTGTGCGATGAGTTTGCACAGCAGGATCCGAGAATCCATGTGATCCATAAACAAAATGCGGGACAGGGTCTGGCGAGAAATGATGGACTGAATATTGCGAAAGGACGTTATGTCCTGTTTATCGACTCGGATGATTTTATTGAACCGGACACCTGTGAAAAGCTGTCAGACCGGATGGAACAGGAGGGAGCAGATCTTTGCAGCTTCGGCTATCAGATCGAGACGCCGCAGGGAGAGCTGTTTTACCGGGCGCAGTTAAAAGAACAGTGCTGCGAAAACGAAGCGATCCGAAAGCGCTTTGTGCTTCATTTTTTTGGAGACTCAGCAGATGACGAGGAAATGCGGGGCGTTTCCGCATGTATGACGATGTTTCGCAGAAGTGTGATTGAAACAGGAAAGATCCGTTTCCGCTCAGAACGGGAATATTTCAGCGAAGATACGATTTTCAATCTGGATTTCTGCCTGCTTGCAAAAAAGGCGGTGATCGATTCGGGATGTTATTATCATTACTGCCAAAATGAAGCATCGTTTTCTCATGCGTACCGCCCGGATCGGTTTCACCTGACAGAAGTGCTGGCAAACGTTTTAAAAGAATATGCAGGACGTTACGGCATAGAAAGAGAGACGCAGGAACGAATCCGAAGGATGGTATGGGTCAGCCTGATGGAATGCGTGAAGCAGGAAGTAAGGCGAATCGGAGAGGTTCCGCGCAAAACGGTAAAGAAACAGATCGAAAGCTATTGCAGCAGCGAGCTTGTAAAAGATGCGGTGAATGGACTGGATGCAGGGAAATTTGGCACTGCGCAGAGAATTTTTCTGTGGGCAATAAAAGGACAGCGGACAGAAGCGGTGATTTTACTCGCATGGCTGCGAAATCGGAAAGGATTATAGGAAATAGTGATGAAAAGTGGAAAAGTACTGGTCAGCGTAGTGATGTCGGTTTATAATGATGAGCAGTATCTGAAAGAATCGCTGGACAGTATTTTTGCTCAGACGATACAGGATTTTGAACTGATTATTGTGGATGACTGTTCGACAGACCGAACGGTTGAAATCATAGAAAATTATCATGATGACAGAATCCGACTGATTTGCAATTCAGAGAACAGAGGATTGACCAGAAACTTAAATACGGCGCTCGAATATGTGCAGGGCACTTATATCGCCCGGATGGATGGCGACGATAAGAGCAGACCGGAACGGTTTGAAAAACAGATCGCATATCTGGAACAGCACCCGGAGCTGATGTTGATCAGCTGCAGGACGCATATGTTCGGGGAAGAAGATCTGATCTCGCAGATTCAGGGAACACCGAAGCAACTGCAGGCGATGATGTTGATTCGACCTGTATTGGCGCATCCAGGCTTCATGATGCGCAGGGAGCTGATTGTACAGGAAGGCTTCCGATATGACGAATCTTATCGTTCCGCTCAGGATTATAACTTTGCGGCGAGAGTTGCAAGAAAATTCGGGATCGGAGTGACGCCGGACATCCTTCTGGATTACCGGGTTCATAAAAAACAGGTTTCCAGTAAAAAAAGCGGCGAACAGTTAAACAACGCCGCCAGAGTGCGCAGCATGCAGCTGGAATGGCTGGATATTTCACTGGATGAAAAGCAGAGAGATGCGCTGGAAACCTGGGCAAAAGAAACCAAAGATGCGACAGAAGAAGATTATCGACAGGCAGCGAAGCTGATTCCGCTGTTTCTTGAGCAGAATCAAAAAACAAAGATTTATGCACAGAAAGAGCTGGAAGAGGAACTGAAGAAGCTTTTATATCAGTGGATGATCCGGAGTAAGTCGGTGAAAAGGATTTTGCAGGCGGTTGGCGTGTGTGGAGTATCCGGTAAAAACTGCGGGCTAATGATCGCAAAATTGGCAGAGACTTTTCGATATAAGATAAGCAGGGAGTATTGAACGAATGAGTGGGAACAAATGGAAAAAGAGAATTCATTATGTGCTGAAAGCCGCCAAACACTTTGGCGATGAACCATATATGGACTTTTTCCTTGAGCGGGAAGTAGATCCTCTTTTGCTGGAATTTAAGCAAAATGGAAGAGACATCCCGAATAAAAAAGTTATGCTGATCCGGGAAAACGGAAATGGATGGGGATTTTTCGCAGAAGTTCGTGCAATGCTGGCAAAGATGATATTTGCAGAGAGATTTGGTTTAGCTCCTTATGTTGAATGGGGGAAGAGTTTTTTATATACAGAGAAACAGCCTGTAAATGGAACGGAAAATGCTTTTGAATATTATTTCAGACAGCCAAATGGAATGACCAAACAGGATATTTTGGAAAGTAGTTATGTAACGGAATCGAAGTCTGCACAGGGTGTCATTATTGAACGGGAATTTAAGAAAGATACTTATGAGATGACAGCCGAATATCAGAGTAAATTGGCCGAGATGTATCGTAAATACATTAAATTGAATGAAACAACAAAAAAAATGATCCAAAATGATCTGAAAGATATTTTTGATGGCAGTAAAGTTTTGGGAGTACATTTTCGGGGAACGGATTATAAAGCTGGATACCAGAACCATCCAGTGGCTGTCCAGATTGAACAGACAATAGCCCAGGTAAAAAGAAGCCTGGAAGAAAATATATTTCAGAAGATTTTTCTGGCTACAGATGAAAAGAACGCAGTCGAACGGTTTGAAAAGGAATTCCCCGGGAAAGTATTTTATTTTCAGGATGTTTACAGAGGAGAGGGCAATACTTCGGTTGCCTTCAGCAAGTCAGATCGTCCAGAACATCATTATCGCCTAGGATATGAAGTCCTGCGGGATATGTATGCCTTGGCATCCTGCGACGGACTTGTTGCCGGATTATCTCAGGTTGTTAACTGCGCCAGAATTGTAAAAGAAAGCTCTGGTGAACAGTATGATACACTGTGTATTATCAATAACGGAATTAACGTAAATGGAAAACAGTTTACGAAATAGCAGAGGTAGAAGATGAATATAGCAATCATACCGTGGAATGATACATTTTTACAGGATAAAATATTCGGGGAAGTTGATCCATCGATCAATTATGATGATCGGTTGACGCCTCTTTTGAAAATGAAAAAAGAATTCGAACGGCATGGAGATCATCTTCACACAGTAGATCTGTTTGAGCATTTGCAAGATGTAGATTATTTTCTGTTTTTTGAACGAAATGATAAATGGCTGAAAAAACTGATTGATGATAGGATGGAATATAAAGCGATATACTGTAATGCGGAACCTCCTATTGTGAATCCGGCGCATGATAAAAAAAATATTTATAAACTGCTGAATTACTATCCGTATATTATGACATGGAATATGGATCTGATCGATGAAAAACGCTTTTTTAAGAAAAATATTCCTTATGTGTTTCAGATGAAATTTGGAGAAACACCGTTTGAGAAAAGAAAATTGTTGACGAGTATTTCCGGTAATAAACATTCAAAGCACCCGGATGAATTATACAGTGAGCGGGAACGGGTGATTTCCGTACTGGAAAAGAAATATCCAGAAGATTTTGAATTTTATGGAACCGGCTGGGAAAAAACAGACCATATATCTTATCGAGGAAGAGTAGAGAATAAAGCGGAGACCTATCATCATTACCGGTTTGCACTCGCTTTTGAAAATATGAAAAATGTCCGGGGATATGTATCAGAAAAAATTCTGGATTGTTTGGTTTCGGGGATCGTGCCGGTATATGCTGGAGCGGATGATATTTCAGATTATGTTCCGCAGGAATGCTTTATTCCATATCAGCGCTTTCAGAATCCGGAAGAGATGATGGAGTACCTGAAAGCAATAGATGAGAAACAGTACAAAGGATACTTAAATGCAATACGGAATTTCCTGAATTCGGATCAAACGAAAGTATTTGATGGAGAAGAGTATGCACGGGATGTTTATTATCTGACAGAGCATGCATATCTGAATACATTTCGGGTGGACAAGATGCATCGGATCTTTTTAAATGCAGGAATCGTAAAACAAGAACTTGCTCAAAAGATCAAAAAAGTGGTTAGAAGTATTTGCTGCAGGAGATAGAAACCTATGATTTCTCTGGAAGAAATATTGGAAAAACAAAAAAGGGATTCCTCAAAATATAAAGTAGCAGTCTGCGTGACGTCTTATAATCAGTCGGATGTGATAGAAGATGCGCTGGAAGGAATCTTAAATCAGAAAACAACGTTTCCGTTTCTGATTGTTGTCGGAGATGATTGTTCCACAGATGGGAGCATGGAATTATTAAAAAGCTATCAGGAAAATTATCCGGATAGAATCCGGCTGGTGCTGCAGCCGGAAAATGTAGGATCATTTCAAAACAGGAAGGCAATTTTTAAATGCTGCGATGCACCCTATATTGCTTTTTGTGATGGGGATGATTACTGGATTGATGAAAACTGTCTTCAAAAAAAATATGATTTTCTGGAAAAACATCCGAACTATATTGGATATCAGACAGCATGCTTTGACCGAAGCGGAGATGAGATCACTTCTGTATCGGATCTGGAAAAAAGGAATTGTTTTTTTGATTTTACGAAAGAAAATGCACTGAAGAATGAATATCCGGGACAGGTAGGGGGATTCTTTTTCAGGAATATCTATAAATATATGCCGGAAGAAGATTTTGAAAAGTATACAGATATTCCGATAGATGATTCCGGAAAACTTCCAATCATGGCTGCTATTATTGCACCTGTATTCAGACAGGATAGGAATGCTACATTTGTTTATAGAATTTATGCGGAGAGCATGTCGAGACAGGAGGAAAAAAGAAATACCTGCAGGCAAATTTTTATGTCGCATTTATTATATCAAAAGATGCTGGAACAATTGAAAATAGAAGAAAAGATGCAAATTGATGATCAGTTAATGACAATTGCTGTCAATTCATTTTTTACAGCATTGAGAAGTTCTTTTAGAAAATCAGGTAAAGAAAACTGGAGTCAGTTTATGGATATCTATGACTATGGATATTTTGAAAAACGAAGAATTAGACAGGAAATCAGGAAGTCATTATTAAAGAAAATAAATGGTGAAGGATAATGAAGTATGGATATTAAGACATGCGGAAAGAGTATTGTAAAAAGTGGCTACAACGAATTTTATAAAGCATTTTTGGAAGAGAATGCAACAAAGAAACTTCAAAAGTTTATAGATGAAAAGCGTTGCGAAAAGGAAGATACGGTATATTATGTTATCAGCTGCGAAAAATTACCATTTCAGGGTTTGTTTGGATATGTGGGAATTATATTGGCAATGGTAAAATATGCACTGGAAAGAGATATGGTACCGGTTGTTGATTTGAAAAATTATCCGAATACTTATCTGGAACCGAATGAAGTCGGGAAAATCAATTCCTGGGAACTTTTCTTTCAGCAATTCACAGAGAAAAGTATCGATGAGATATATGAAAACTGTAAGTATGTAGTGGGAAACCACATGGATATTGACTGGAATAATCTGCCTAACATGCATGGTGTAAAAAGAAGAGATATTGGTGCATATTGGAGCGTTATGTATAAAAATTACATTCGGTTTTCTGAAAAAGCGGAAAAATACTGTCAGGATGAGTATGATTTACTACTGAAAGGAAAAGAAAGAGAGACCTTAGGTGTTCTGGTAAGGGGAACGGATATTAAAACTTGTAAGGGACATGCGTTGCAGCCTTCTCTTGAGCAGGTGGAAGAAGAAATCAGGAGGGTATTGAAGAAGGATCAGCGATTTAAATATCTGTATGTGGCAACTGAAGAAAAAAAGAGTGAAGATTATATAAGAGAAAAATTTCCGGGAATGGTGATTACAAATAAAAGAACATATTATGATACCTTGGACTATCAGAAGGGATTATCCTATGTTGACCTTGACGGAGTAAAAACAAAATATGACAGAGGAATTGAATATCTGTCTTCTATGAATCTGTTGTCAAAATGCGGAGGACTGACGGCAGGACAATGCGGCGGAAGTTTTGCGGCATTTTATATGAATGGTGGAAAATACAGATATACATACTTTTGGGATATAGGTGTTGTTGAATAAGAATTTAAATTTTTGCAAAACAGGTAGTATGTATGAAAAAAATTGTTATTTCCGTTGTATTCAATATCAATTATTTTTCCTGTTTTAGATAGTATTTATTTATCTATAACGAGAAAGAATCCGGTTTATTTATTACATTGGGCATTTTGCTTATATGTTGTATTTCAAATCGTTTATCAATACGTGTTAAAAATATTTGGGAAAACTCCTAGAATGAAGAGCTATGACGGGAAAAAATAATTCGTTAGGGTAATATTTCAGATAAGAGCTATTGTAACAGGATAGAAGGTGTAGGTATGGGGATGAATAAAAAACTAACAATTCAACAAAAAATATATCGAAAATTATGTGTGAAGTTTGAAAAATATATTCCTGATACATTTTATTTAAAAATGCTTTATAAAGTACGTATGGGGAAAAAACTGAATTTAAAAAATCCTATCACCTTCGATGAAAAACTGCAGTGGCTGAAATTGTATGACCGGAAAGCTTCATATACTTTATGGGCTGATAAGTATGAAGTGAGAAGCTATGTGGCAGAAAAGCTTGGAGAACAGTATCTGATTCCATTATTGGGGGTATGGAATTCGACAGATGAATTAAAACCGGAAGATTTGCCAGAACAGTTTGTCTTAAAATGTACGCATGATTCTGCCAGCGTTTGTATCTGTAAGGATAAAATTACCTTTGACTGGAACGCTGCGATGGACAAGCTGCAGAAATCATTGAATCAGAACTATTACTGGCATTCCAGGGAATGGCCGTATAAGAATATTACGCCAAGAATTATTGCGGAAGCCTATATGACAGATGAATCCGGTACAGAGTTAAAAGATTATAAGATCTATACGTTTGGCGGAGAACCCTATCTGATTCAGGTGGATTTTGATCGGTTCCATAATCATCGAAGAAATCTGTATACGACAGAGTGGGAATATATTGATGAGACGATCGAATATCCGAAAGATCCAAAGGTGAAAATCGCAAAGCCGGAGCATCTGGAAGAAATGTTGGAATGTTCCAGAAAGCTGGCAGCTGGAACGATCAGTCTGCGGACAGATTTTTATTCTATTAACGGCAGAATTTATTTTGGGGAGATCACATTTTATCAGGAAGCAGGATTTGCACATTTCGAACATGAGGAGTTTGCAAAAAAGCTGGGCAATCAGATAAAGCTGCCCAAATAGGGAAGAGTATTATGGTAATTGTTAAAATGAGCGGTGGGCTTGGAAATCAGATGTTTCAATATGCCCTGTACAGGAAGATACAGCAGACAGGAAAAGATGTTAAACTGGATCTGTCTTCTTTTCAGGATAAAAATGCGTTTCGAAGGTTTTCACTGGATATATTTCCAATTGAGTATCAGACAGCTAATTTAGAGGAATGCAGAAAACTGGGCGAGTGTTCCTATCGTCCGGTGGATAAAATCAGAAGAAAAATGTTTGGGCTGAAAGAAAGCTACTATCAGGAAGATCTGGACAAAGGATATCAGCCGGAAATTTTAGAAATGGATCCGGTTTATTTGGATGGCTACTGGCAGTGTGAGCGTTATTTTCAGGATATTCGTGAAAAAATATTGGAAAATTATACATTTCCGAAAAAAATAAGTACTGAAAGTTCCAGACTGCAGGAGAGGATCAAAAATACAGAATCCGTTTCGATTCATATAAGACGCGGCGATTATCTGGATGCAGCAAATTACAAAATCTATGGAAATATTTGTACCATTGAATATTATCAGAGTGCAATTTCCAGAATGCGTAAGTTGTGCGAAAAGCCGAATTTTTATCTGTTTTCCAATGATCCCGAATGGGCAAAAGAAATCTTTGGAGATACGGAAGATATTACGATTGTCGAAGAAGATAAAGAGCGCCCTGATTATGAAGATATGTTTTTGATGAGTAGATGCAAACATAACATCATTGCGAACAGCAGCTTTTCCTGGTGGGCGGCGTGGCTGAATCAAAATGAAAACAAAAGGGTGATCGCACCGGTAAAATGGTTTAATAATCATTTTGTAACGGATGTGATCTGTGATGACTGGATCCGTATAGACGGTAATCATAAAGGCGCTTAAGAGGAGAATAAATTCAGATGGTAAAAAAATTAAGATATGTGTTTGATCGCAAGGATAAAATGAAATTAATTGGACTGGCGATGCTTATGATTGTTGGAAGTATTTTAGAACTTCTGGCAGTCGCAGTATTCAATCCATTTATCGAGGTTTTGATGCAGATCAGTTCCATAGAGGATGATTCTTTCCTGAAGCTGTTCTTTGCACATATTCATTTAAATGGAATAGAGCAGTATCTGGTTGTGCTCTCTGCGCTGATCGCGGTGATTTATCTGGTGAAAAATATATATCTTAGTTTTTTGCAGAATACCATTTTATCCTTTTCCTATACGACAAGAATGAATCTGGCAACACGGTTATTGACAACTTATATGAATGAGCCATATACGTTTCATTTGTCCAAAAATATTGCGGAAATGCAGCGTTGTCTGCAATCGGATACTTCTCAGTTTATGTCGTTGATCAATTCCTGTCTGCAGCTGACGGTGGAAATGGTCACCTGTCTTGCGCTGGCAACTTATTTGTTCCATACGAGTCATTCGATTACAGTTGTAATCGGTGTTTTACTTTTGTTGTGTATCGGACTCTTTTTCATGATTTCAAAAAAAGTGTCCAGCAGATTGGGACGGCAGAATGAGCGTTATAATGCAAAACTGTTTCAGTGGATCAATCAGTCTCTTGGCGGAATCAAGGAGTTGAAAATTCTTCAGAGAGAAGAATATTTTATTGATTCTTATAAAACAAATTACAAAAAGCTGATCTGGGGTGCAAGGGTGAATGAATTAATCTCGGCACTTCCAAAATATATTGTAGAAACAGTTGCCATGGTAGGACTTGTTTTTGCGATTATTATCAAACTTTTATTTGGTCATGGGGCTCTGGAAACCTTTATTCCACAGATTGCTGTATTTGCAGTTGCAGCATTTCGTCTGCTGCCGTCTGTAGGTCGTGTAAATGCCTATATTAACAGTATTATGTACAATAAAGCATCCTTGGATATGATTTATGATGACTTGAAGGAGATTGATTCTGAACCTGTACAGGAGGCTGAATGGCAGGGGGAAAAAGAAAACTGGATCTTTAACAAAGGGGTGATCGTAGAGCATGTAACCTATCATTATCCGGATTCGGATGTGGAAGTATTGCATGATATCAGCATGGAAATTCCAAAAGGAAAAACTGTTGCATTGATCGGACCTTCCGGAGCCGGAAAAACAACACTGGCGGATATTATTCTCGGTCTGCTTCCGCCGACATCAGGTGTCGTGCGGATGGATCAGCATAATATTTATGAAAATCTGAGAAGCTGGAGAGAAAAGCTTGGGTATATTCCGCAGACCATTTATCTGTCCGATGATACGATTCGAAATAATATTGCGTTTGGCATTTATCAGGAACAGATTGACGATAACGCTATCTGGAAAGCACTGGAAAAAGCACAGCTGAAAGAATTTGTGCAGGGACTTGAAAATGGGCTGGACACATATGTCGGGGATCGTGGTGTGCGTTTGTCAGGCGGTCAGAGACAGAGAATTGGAATTGCACGTGCACTGTATCATGATCCGGAGATTCTGGTACTGGATGAAGCAACCTCTGCGTTGGACAGCAGCACAGAACAGGCAGTTATGGAATCCATTGAGAGCCTGCAGGGCCTCAAGACGATGATCATCATTGCACATCGTCTGACGACAATTAAAAATGCGGATCTTGTATATGAAGTATCCGGAGGAAATGTTACTCTACGTGATAAGAATGAAGTAATTCGGTAAGACCATTTGAGATATGGCTGGTCAGTTCAATAAAAGGTTAAATTCTAAGGACAATGTAAATGCTTATAAAGAAAAAGTGTATACAAAATTCAAATAAAATTTACGAAAATTCTATGAAATAAAGAGGATGTAATTCAATAATGAGAGAAAAATGGTTATCAGTAAACTGGAGAGAGCTTGTTTTAAAAACTTTGATGATGCTTTCTTATGTGTCCTGGATTTATGCGGCAATGCCTGCGAGCGAGAACGGAAAAATTGTGGGATGCGGATTACTGATAATCATTTTCTTTTTTATAATTAAAATGTCAATGAGCGAATGTCTGGATGGCATAGTTAACAGGGGAAAAAAAACAGTATTTTTTATCAGCATAATAATAGCATTATATTATATTGGCACTTATTATTATCAGTCCGGGGAAGGCGTTACTGTCAGAAGAATGTTCGGAATGGCTGTTCTGGAATTTCCGGCGATTTATCTGTCTGTTTTGTACTTTGCTGGAAATGGGAAAAAAATGAAAAAGGATGAAAAAATCCGGCGGATTTTTGAAAAAGGGCAGCAGGCACTTCCGAAGTGCCTGGGGATAACAGCTGTTCTGTTACTTGTGATTTATTCTGCCAGTTATTCGATTTGGTTTGACGAGACTTTTACAATTGGTCTGATTCAGCATTCTTACAAAGAACTGATTTATCTGACAGGTCGTGATGTGCACCCTCCATTATATTATATTTTGCTGAAAGGATTTACGGAAAGTATCCGATTTGTTCTGCCGCAGGTTCCTACCATTTATCTTGCGCGTTTATTTTCTGGTATTCCATACGCTATTTTATTGATTTTTTTACTTTCTATGCGAAAAACAATAGAGGATAGACTGATTTCTGATATAATGCTATTAGCGTTGTGCATGCCGAATTTTATGGATTATGGTATCGAAGTAAGAATGTACAGTCTGGCTCTGGTACTGATCTTTTTTGCATATATGACCGGATATCGGATTTATTATGGATATGTGCAGGGATGGAAGCAATGGATTATACTGGCGATTGTTAGTTTATTATCTATATATACGCATTATTATTGTGGAATCTGCGTTATTGCGATCTATGCATTTCTTTTCTTTAAAAAGCTCAAGACAGGAGAACTGATCAGATGCCTGTTTTCCGGAAGTATTTTGGTCATAGGATATCTTCCGTGGTTGAGTATTTTGTTTACAACCCTGACGTCTGTTTCTGAAAGAACATGGCCTGAGGCAGTATCTTTTAAAACAATATTTGAAAGCGTCTGGTTTTTGGTTGGATACTATGGAACTATTATTATAGTATTTCCTACGGTTCTTTGGGGAATTACTGCATTTCGAAAATCAAAGAAAGATAATGCTTATGTTTTGATGGGGGTACTGCTTCCTTTTCTGTTGATGGGTCTAGGAGAACTGGTATCCGCTTTATATACACCGGTATGGCAGAAGCGGTATATGGTTATTGCTGCAGGTTGTATGTGGTTTGCAGTGGCGCAATATGCGAAAGAACTTAAATCCCAAGGATATCAGATCCGTATAATTTCTTTTATGGCTGTAGTAGGATTGATCGATTTGTTTGTTTTTGCTCGGCATGAACAGGTGGATAAAACAGCTGCAGCGGCAGTAGTAAAAGAAATTTTGATAGAAAATCCTGATACGACGATTTTAGCATATGATACAGAGATTGCATATTCTGTTTCAACTGCTATGAACCGAAAATGTATTCTGGGTGCTCAAATTGGTTCTTATCTGGAAACTATTTATTCGAGAAATTTAGAAGTTCATTCAGAAGTGTCGGAAGAAATGTTACAGAAGATGAAGCCAGTATTGATCCTGATGAAGGATACTGAGGACATACAGGAAGACTCAGATATTAAAGTAATAAATGGAGTTGCTTTTAAAAAGCTAAGATAGATGTTTAGGGAGGACTGGAAAAGATGAAACTTGTAGTAGCAGGAACCGGATATGTAGGTCTGGTAGCAGGTGTTTGTTTTGCGGAAAAAGGGCATGATGTTACCTGTGTCGATGTGGATGAAAATAAAGTAAAGTTGATGGAATCCGGAGTATCTCCGATTTACGAAGATGGTCTGGAGGAGTTAATGAAGCGGAATAATGCAGCAGGAAGATTGCATTATACGACCGATTATAAAAGTGCCTATAAAGATCCGGACGCGATTTTTATCGGAGTAGGTACCCCGGAGCAGCCGGATGGTTCCGCTAATTTAAGCTATATTGCAACCGTTTGCCGTCAGATTGCTGAAAATGTGGAAAAAGATTGTCTTGTCGTGGTAAAATCAACTGTTCCGGTTGGGACGAATGATCATGTAGAGCAGTTTATCAAGGATTTTCTGGTAAGAAAAGAGCTTCATATCGAAGTAGCATCGAATCCGGAATTTCTGGCGCAGGGCTCTGCAGTACATGATACGCTGCATGCGGCAAGAATTATCATTGGCATAGAAAGTGAAGAGGCAGAAAAACTGCTTCGAGAAATTTATGAACCCTTTCAGCTGCCAATTGTTGCAATGAACAGGCGGTCTGCTGAAATGACAAAATATGCCTGCAATGACTTTCTTGCATTAAAAATCTCTTACATGAATGATATTGCAAATCTTTGTGAAAAAATCGGGGCGAATATCGAAGACGTTGCGAAGGGAATGAGCTATGACGCGAGAATTGGAGCAAATTTTCTGAAAGCGGGGATTGGATACGGCGGAAGCTGTTTCCCGAAAGATACAAAAGCATTGAAATTTCAGGCACAGAAAGTCGGATATCGGCTGCGTACAGTGGAAGCTGCAGTGGATGTCAATGCAGACCAGAAGACAGCACTCTTTTATAAGGCTAGTAACCGAATGATCAGTTTTGAACATTTGAAGGTTGCTGTATTGGGACTTGCGTTTAAGCCTGGAACAGATGATCTGAGAGAAGCACCGTCAATTGATAATATTTCTCTCCTTTTAAAAAATGGCGCAGATATTGTTGCATATGATCCGGTGGCAATGAACAATTTCAAAAAGAAATTTCCGGAAGGTGTGGTCGAAAGAGGAACGATTTCCTATACAGAGCAGATGGAAGAGGCTTTAAAAGACGCAAATATCTGCTTCATCTTTACAGAGTGGAAGGAAATCCGAAAGGTTGAACCGGAAACGTTTAAGCAGCTGATGAGAACACCGCTTGTCTATGATGGAAGAAATATTTTTGATCCGGAAAAGATGAAAGCTGCAGGCGTGGAATATTACAGTATTGGAAGATGAAAGAGATGAAAAAAGTAATTTTAATTACCGGTGCGGCCGGTTTCATCGGTTCGAATCTTGCAAAGAATATTTTGCAGAAAGATTCAGAAGTTCAGGTGATCGGTATTGATAATCTGAACGATTATTATGATGTCAGCTTAAAAGAATATCGTCTGAAAGAGCTGGAAAATTGGGATAATTTTTCTTTTCAAAAGGGAAATATCGCAGACCGCAGTTTTCTGGAACAGATTTTTCAGAAATGGGAACCGGAAATTGTTGTGAATCTGGCGGCACAGGCCGGTGTGCGTTATTCGATCACGAACCCGGATGCTTATATCGAGAGCAATATCCTTGGATTTTATAATATTCTGGAATGCTGCAGGCATTCTTATGATGACGGAAAGCCAGGTGTAAAGCATCTGGTTTATGCTTCCAGTTCCTCGATTTACGGATTAAATAAAGAAGTACCCTATCGGACAGAGGACAAGACAGATAAGCCGGTCTCTTTATATGCGGCAACGAAAAAATCCAATGAACTCCTTGCCCATGCATACAGCAAGCTGTATGGGATTCCCTGCACGGGATTGCGTTTCTTTACCGTATATGGTCCCTGCGGAAGACCGGACATGGCATATTTCGGATTTACGAATAAGATGGTAAAGGGTGAGAAAATCCAGTTGTTTAATTACGGAGATATGTACCGTGATTTCACTTATATTGACGATATCGTTAAAGGTGTATCTGCAGTGATGGAAAAGGCTCCGGACACCAATGAAGATGGGGTGAGAGTGAAGGTTTATAATATCGGAAATCATCAGCCGGTAAGCCTGAAATTTTTTGTTGAAACACTGGAAAAGTGTCTGAGGAAAGCCGGAGTGATCGACAATGAAGCGGAAAAAGAATTTCTTCCGATGCAGCCAGGCGATGTATATCAGACTTATGCGGATGTATCGGAGCTGGAAAAGGATTTCGGATTTAAGCCGGATACGCCGCTGGAAGTGGGATTGACTGCATTTGCGGAATGGTATGCTGGGTATTATCGAAGGAAATAAAATGAAAAAAGGATCAATAAAAAAATCAAGATAGATCAAAAGAGAATAGCGATATTTACAGGAATTGTATTTCTTATCAAATAGCAGGATGTATTTTAATTGCGAATAAGGGAACCTTGAAAGAATCTACAAGCTATGAATGTTATACATATATTGAATCTGGTCAGGCGGATGATTATAAAGCACAGATGGAAGAAAGACTTTCTCTGTTAAGAAATCCGGAATTGAAAAATGTGGAGCTTCCTGCTATGAACTCTGATCAGGGACCTTTGATGCATATGGAAGTGATGGAAGATCCGAAGGAATGGACGAACACAGTTGTAAAACAGTTTTTTGGAAAAGAAAGTGTTATCGAAGTTCCCAGAAGTGAAAGGTAAAAATAATTAACTGCAAAGATATTTCAGAGAAATGAGATAAACCCAAAAAGAGGAGTCAAGATGCATAGGAAGGGACGGGTTCCTGTTGCAGTTGTTGCCGAATACGAAAAGATACAGTATGATAGACAGAGATAGTTGAAAGGATATAGAAGGACTATGAAACGAGCAAACACCATTTTATATCTCGTTGTTCCCTGCTACAACGAGGAAGAGGTTCTGCATAAGTCGGCAGCGGTTCTTTTGGACAAGCTGGATCGGCTGATTCAGGCGGGGACGATTTCGGATAAAAGTAAGATTTTATTTATCAACGACGGCAGTAAGGACAGCACCTGGCAGATTATTTATGAGCTTACACGTCAGAACAGCAAATATGCGGGCCTGAGCTTTTCCCGCAACTACGGTCATCAGAGTGCGATTCTGGCAGGGATGATGGCTGCTAGAAGCAAGGCAGATGCGGTTGTGACAATTGATGCAGATTTACAGCAGGATATTGAAGCACTGGATCAGTTCCTGGAATGTTATCAGAATGGCTGTGAGATTGTCTATGGCGTGCGCAATGACCGTGATACCGACGGATTTTTCAAAAAGACGACAGCAGGACTGTTTTACAAGCTGATGCATGTGCTTGGCTGCCAGACGATTACGAACCATGCGGATTATCGCCTGATGTCAAAGAAGGCATTGGATGCGCTGTCAGAGTTTCATGAAACGAACCTGTTTCTGCGGGGATTGATTCCGACGATGGGTTTCCAGTCGGATATTGTTTATTTCGATGTAAAGGAAAGAGAAGCCGGACAGTCGAAATATACATTGAAAAAGATGATGACGCTGGCAGTAGATGGAATCACTTCCATGAGCACCAGACCGCTGCAGATGATCGTAATCCTTGGATTTCTGACCTTTTTGTTCAGCATTGGACTGTTTATTTCCTGTATCGTGGACTGGGCAAATGGTGCGGTTGTTGCCGGCTGGACGACAACGGTGGCTTCGACCTGTCTGATTGGCGGTATTACACTTTTATCCCAGGGAATTATTGGGGAATATATCGGAAAAATTTATATGGAAAGCAAAGGACGTCCGCGGTATATCGTGGATTCCATGATTCTGCGGGATGCAGAGGATAGCGCAGAGGAAGAGCAGGAAAATGAGCGTAAGGATTGATATTCATGCGGATGATTTTGGGGAATCCGTTCATGCAAGCAGAGATATTCTGGAATGTTTAAAAGATGGAAAATTGAACAGTATCAGTGTGCTTGCAAATATGAGCTGTTTTGAAGAATGTGTGAGGCTGTATCGGGAGGCACAGGAAGAATTTCCATGGCAGCCGGCAATTTCTGTCCATGTAAATCTGATGGAGGGCAGCTGCCTGTCGGATCCGAAGGACTTACCGGATCTGGTGGATGAAAAAGGACATTTTCAGATTTCCTGGGAGAAGCTGTTCTTTGTTTCTTATCTTCCGTCCAGAAACAGGTTCAAAAAACAACTGAAAAAAGAAATTGAACTTCAGATTAAAGCTGTGACGGGAGTGTTTTCAGAATTGAACCTGCAGGAGCTTCGTATAGACAGTCATCAGCATACCCATATGATACCGGTTGTAGCGGAGGCACTGTTTGAGGTATTGGAAGAGCAGGGCTGGAAAGCGTCTTATATCCGGGATGCAAAGGAGCCGTTTTTTGTATTTTTGCAAAAGACTTCTTTATACAAAACCTATCGACCGGTCAATTTTGTAAAGAATATTTTATTGAACTATTGTTCTGCATTATTGCAGAAGCGGTTCCGGAATGCAGGGATGAAGCCGATGTATCTGTGGGGACTGATCATGAGCGGGCATATGGATGAAAAGCGAATCCGGCAGCTTTTAACGGATATAGAAAAAAAGGCAGAGCATAACGGCAGGATGCTTGAAATTCTGTTTCATCCAGGTCAGGTATTAAGAGAAGAAATATCCGATGAATTCAGTCAGGAAGATGCCATTGTGTTTCATGTTTCTCCGGATCGGAGCGTAGAAAAGCAGGCGGTTTATGCATTGGATCTGGCACAAAAAGCAAGAAAAGGAGAACGCTGATGGATAAAATAGCGGTACTGATTCCCTGTTATAACGAAGAAAAAACGATTGAAAAGGTTGTCCGGGATGCAAAAGCGGCGCTTCCGGAGGCTGTTATTTATGTATATAACAACAATTCTACCGACCGCACTGCAGAGCTGGCAGAAAAGGCCGGTGCAGTGGTGCGGCAGGAATATAAGCAGGGGAAAGGCAATGTAATCCGCAGGATGTTTCAGGAGGTTGATGCACTGTGCTATATCATGGTAGACGGCGATGATACCTATCCGATGGAAAATGCGCGAGAAATGGCGGACCTGGTGCTGGAACGCAACTCAGACATGGTAGTGGGTGACAGACTGTCTTCAACGTATTTTGAAGAGAATAAACGCCCTTTTCATAATATGGGAAACAGTCTGGTTCGTGCGTCGATCAATGCACTGTTCAAATCGGATATTCGGGATATTATGACGGGATATCGTGCATTTTCCTACCGTTTTGTCAAGACATTCCCGGTACTGTCCCGTGGCTTTGAAATCGAAACGGAGATGACGATTCATGCGGTTTATAACAATATGCAGGTAGATAATGTTGTGATCACATACCGTGACCGTCCGGAGGGCAGCGAATCCAAGTTAAATACGTATTCGGATGGTTTTCGCGTGCTGAAAACGATTTTCCGGATGTTCCGTCAGTATCGCCCCTTTGCATTTTTTGGGCTGTTGGCGCTGTTGCTGTTTGTGATTGCAGTTGGGTTCTTTATTCCGGTTGGAATCGAGTATGTGGAGACTGGTCTGGTGCCGAAGTTCCCGACACTGATCGCCTGCGGATTTGCAGGATTAGCTGCATTACAGTCCCTGTTTGCGGGCCTTATCCTGCATAATCTTGGCGTGAAGGACAGAAGGGATTTTGAATTCCGACTGCAGATTGTGGGGAAAGATACGAAAGAATAAGGTTAGTGGAAAGTAGAAAACGAAAAATGAATCTGGAAAAGAGAACGGTACGAAATAAAGTGTGGTGGATAGCGGGAGCAATATTGCTTCCGCTGCTCCTGTTTTTGGCATTGGGAGCACAGGATCAGGTTGTTTCTTATTCTGTATTTAAAGTGCCGGCTGTATCTGCCTATTATTTTATCTATTATGCAGAAAAATGGTTCGGTGTATTTCATTTGTTCCTGACAGCAGCGGCAATTTTAGTTGCTATCGTGATTGCAGTCAGAATTTCAGATCGAAGTTTATATGAGGGGGCTCTGCTTCGGATATTCTTTGGAACGGCTTCCGTATGGTTTTGTTATCAGGCTGTTGTAGTCAGAATCGGAGATATGGAATCTGTTAATTCTGTCAGAGTTTTTCTTCAGATTTTGACAACCCTTTGGTGGATTGCAGTTGTGATGGATGGAACCGGCTGGATTTGTGGGCATGTGTTGAAAAAGGAAACAGTGGAAAAGAAAGATGACTGGAAATGGCTGTTTTCAGTTTTACTCGTAGTGCTCTTTATAACCTGGCTTATGCTTGCATGGTCAGGAAAGTATGTTTATCCACAGGGAGATGATTTTGAATATGGTGCAAACAGTCATCTGGCATGGGTGCATGGAAAAGGCGTTTTAGGTGCGTTTGGCGGTGCATGTAAAACAGTGGCAGATGCCTTTGGAAGCTGGCAGGGAACATTTTCTTCTATTTTTCTCATGGCACTTCAGCCAGGAATTTGGGGAGAACAGTATTATCATCTGACTCCTGCAGTATTGTCCGGGTTATTGAGCGCAGCTGTACTAAGTTTTTCTTATCAATTCTTTCATACATTGTTTGGAGCCGGAAAAAGGGAGGCAGGGATTCTGGGCTGTCTGCTGGCAATTTTGGCGTTGCAGCTTGCACCGGCCAAAGTATCTGCTTTTTACTGGTGGAACGGAGGAATTCATTATACCGGTGCATTCAGCTTTTTGCTTTTATTCACGGCATTTCTGATACATGCGATTGCCCGAAAAGAAAAAAGAGTGCTGTATAGTGTGTTGGCAGCATGGATGGCAGTCATGGTTGGCGGCGGAAATCTTGTGACGGCGTTGATCGGAAATGTGGTTACAGGATATGTGATCTTGATTTTGTTGTGGAGAAAACGAAAGGATCTGTTAAAGTATCTGGCGGTTCCCGGAGGAGCGATGCTGATTGCGTTTTGTGTCAATATAGCAGCGCCGGGAAACTGGATCAGGCAGGGAAAATCCGGTGAGATTGCATCCTACGGTGTAATTGGTTCTATTTTAAAATCCTTTGTATTGTGTATGCAGGATATTGCGGGAGACTGGACCGGGATTTTCTGGGTATTTTTGATTTTAATGGTACTTCCTGTTTTATGGACAATAGCATCTAAAACAGAGTTTGAATTTCCGCTTCCGGGAGTCATTACTTTGGCAGGATACTGTTTCCTTTCTGCAATGTATGCACCGCAGCTGTTTGCACTCGGACAGTGGGGAACGGGAAGAATTGAAAACATTATGTATGATATGTTTTTGATTTTGACCGTTGTTCTTGAATTTTACTGGATCGGATGGATTCAGAAAAAACAAAAGCTGTACTGGAACGCCGATTCTCTAAAATGGTATGGTTTTTGTACAGGAATGACAGTGATATGCTTTTTACTGGTATCCCTGGCATCGCCGAAAGAAATAACCTCTGCAGCAATTGTAAATGCAGTCAGGAGCGGCGAAGCACAGGCATACGCAGATGCAATAGAACAGAATATTGTGACCATTAAAAATTCGGACGAAGCTCTGATTTTAATTCAGGAGCCGCCGAAAACTCCGGAGCTGTTTACGACAGATGAAATCGAAACCTGGAGATTTGGAACGGCGGAGTATTACGGAAAAAATAAAATTCGTTATTATGAAGAGTTGGATAAGTGATCGGAGATGGGGAATAAAAACACAGATAAAACTGAAAAGACAGAAAAGACGGAGGCTTTTACGGTGAAGAAACTGGCAGAATGGATTAGTATAAAGAAAATAGCAGCAGCTGTGGGAATCGCGTTTTTAGCGTCGATGGTACCCAACTGGTTATTAGCGTTTATCGCCAGACCTTCGGGGGACGACTACGGATATTCTGCAGCAAGCCATCAGACGTGGCTTCATACGCATTCTGTGATCGAAGTGTTTCGGACAGGTCTGGAAACGACAAAGCAGATGTGCCAGGTCTGGAATGGAGACTGGTTCAGTGTTTTTATATTTACGCTGATGCCGGAGGCCTTTGTATACAGAAGTTTTTGGATCGTACCTGTGTTCTGGACACTGGCAATGATTGCAGCCACTTATTATATGGTACATGAGTTTTTTACAAACTATTTTGGCTTAAAATGGTATGAAGGCGGAGTAGTCACATTATTGATTCTGCTGATGTTTTATCAATGGATTCCAAGCTCCGGAATCGGTATGTACTGGTATGTTGGAGTAATCCACTATATGATGCCCCATGTTTTGGCAATGCTTTTGATTGGATTTTTACTGAAATATTTAAGAACGGACAAATTCAGATATATTATCTTTTCTGTTTTGGGAATGATCGCAATCGGAGGGAGCAGCTATTATTCGGCATTTCTGGTTTTATTCAGTTATGTATTGATGTTTGTGATCGTGAAAAATAAAAAGCGTGCAGGGGTGTTTGCATTCCCGACATTTGCCGGAATGATCGCTTTGTACTTTCAGGTTACAGCACCCGGAAATGCAGCCAGAGTAGGCGGAGAGCAGATGGGCTTCAGCGTAGGAAAAGCAGCTTTCACGATTGTAGAAGCGTTGTGGCAGGGGGCTGTAAATGTAGTAAATTATTGGAGGGAGACTCCACTTTTATTTGTGCTGTTATTCTTTGTGACAGTCGTAGCATGGGAATGTCTTTCAGAAGCAAAATTGAAATTCGAGTTTAAATATCCGGTATTATGGGTTGGCTATATGTTTGGCGTGTATGCGGCAATGTATGCACCGGAGCTCTATGCAGCAACGGAGGTGTCCGGAGGACCTGGAACGATGGAATATCTGACGTTTATTTTAACGTCAGTTTCCTCCGTTATCTATGTAGAGGGCTGGATCTTGCGGAAACTGGAACTACGTCATACTCTGAAAAGAAGAGAAATTTATCATAAATGTATCACAGTTCCGGCGGTATTTGTTTGCCTGGTTCTGTGCCTGGTATTTAGGGGAAATCTGAAGGATTCGTTATTTTACAGCTCCTGCAGTTATATTGCAAGCGGTCAGGCAGCAGATTTTAAGGAACAAATGGAATCCCAGGAAAGAATATTGCGGGATGATTCCATTAAAGAAGCATATCTGTGTCCGACAAATCCGGAGCAGGGGCCATTGATGCATATGCCGGTCATCAAAAATCCGGAAGCATTTACCAATAGAGTTGTCGGAAACTTTTATGGAAAAGACATGGTTACGACAACGGAATGAATATCAGATAACAATTACAGATAGGATGAATCCAGCATAAAAATAAAGGAGAACAGTGTGAATAAAAAATTTGCAGAATTAATGTTCCATTGTTTATGATGATCACAGGCGCATTGCTGATTCCAAAAGCCGAGAGCTGGAGTGTGATCTTTAAAAAGAGAATTTCCAGAATGCTTGTAGTATTAGTTGCTTTTTCTGCGCTGATGTATGGCCTGCTGTGCTTTGCATGGAATCAGGATACATTTTCAGCAATGGCATTTGTGGAGAAGCTGCTGAAAAATGAGATTCAGACTTCTTACTGGTACCTGTATGAATATATAGGAATTTTGATGATGCTTCCATTTCTTGGGGCAATTGCGAGAAATGTGGATTTGGATTGCATGAAATATTTTCTGGGATTGGGGCTGATCATTAAAGTCGGAATGTCTATCGTCGGACAGTTTACGGGATATTCTATGATCCGTATTGAATCTTATGATCCCGCTGATGGCTTGTGCAGTCTATCTTGGCGTCCGCAGATTTTTTGTAATGCATACGAATATCAGAGGAGCCGGGATCATAGCATGTCTGGGCAGCTGTGCATTTGGCGTATACTTACTGGAGCATATCGGTCAGAAGCTATTCCTGAAGCTGTATTTGCAGCTGGCAGATCGGACATTCGGAATATTTGCATGCTCTGTTTATATCTGCTGTATTTTGCTGTTTAGCTTTGTACGTACATGGCTTATTCGAAAAAGTAAAATAGTAAGAAAATTTATTTAGCAGATTGGTACAGTTCTTTTTGCGGAAACAGGGGAGGATGTAACGAAAATCCATGCAAAGGGAACAAGACTGACGCAAAGAACTTTATTACGTTCGTAGCACTGATGACTCTCAGGACTAAACCTGAAAGTCGTCGAGAGTTAATTTTTCAGGAAGTTCACAGATAATATTGGTAATTGATTTGGCGAGAAATGCATGTTAAATTCCTGAAAATTAGACGGTTACCAATCCCTGCTTGTTAAAAAGCAGGGATTTGTAGTATGATAAAGAGTATCAGAACCACAGAAAGGAACACACTTATGCTGCACGAACTGGAATATCCATTTGACAGTGAATATATTTTAAAAAAATCAAAGAGCTTGAAGCGTCGTCTGCTGGAGGAGAACACCCAGCGGATTCCGAAGAAGATCGCGGTGCTGGGAGGCTCTACGACCCATGATATTATCCGGATTCTGGAGCTGTTTTTGCTGAATCAGGGAATTGAACCGACCTTTTATGAATCGGAGTACGGAATGTACTGGGAAGATGCGATGTTCGGCAATGAAGAATTGAACGCGTTTGGACCGGATCTGGTTTATATTCATACGAGCTTTCGGAACCTGCGCAGTCTGCCGGAGGTAAAGGATTCCCGGGAACAGGTGGAAGACAAGCTCAGATCGGAATTTGAACATTTTCAGGTGATGTGGGAGAAGCTGGCGGATACCTGGCATTGTCCGATCATTCAGGACAACTTTGAACTTCCCTATTACCGTTTGATGGGAAATCAGGATGGTGCGGATTTTCATGGCAGAACCTGGTATGTGAACCGGATGAACCAGATGTTTGCAGATTATGCGGCAGAGCATCAAAATTTCCTGATCAATGATATCTGCTATCAGTCTGCGGCATATGGTCTGGATGAATGGTCTGCGCCGTTTTTCTGGCACATGTACAAGTATAGTTTGTGCCTGAAGGCGATTCCATGGATGGCACACAACGTTGCGAATATTATGAAGTCGCTTTACGGCAAAAATAAAAAATCGCTGGTGCTGGATCTGGACAATACGCTTTGGGGAGGCATTGTCGGGGATGACGGTCCGGAAAATCTGGAAATTGGACAGGAAACGAATCTGGGACAGGTTTATGCGGAATTTCAGTCCTATGTGAAGTCACTGAAAGACTATGGCGTGATGTTGAACGTCGCATCCAAGAATGAAGAGGAAAATGCACTTGCAGGCTTGAATCATCCGGCAGGGGTGCTGAAGCCGGAGGATTTCCTGATCATTGCGGCAAACTGGGAGCCGAAGAGCCGGAATATTCTGGAAATTGCACATCAGTTGAACATTTTGCCGGACAGCCTTGTGTTTGCAGATGATAATCCGGCAGAGCGGGAGATTGTGCGGCAGCAGGCACCCGGCGTGACTGCGCCCGAGATCGGCAAACCGGAGGATTATATCCGGGTGCTGGATCGCGGTGGTTATTTTGAAGTGACGTCGCTTTCGGAGGATGACCGCAAGCGAAATGAGATGTATCAGGCGAATTTGAAGCGCGAAAAGGCGCAGGCATCCTTTGCGGACTATGCAGAGTATTTGAAATCCCTGGATATGAAAGCCACGATCCGAAGCTTTGAACCGGTTTACATGGCAAGAATCGCACAGCTGACCAATAAGAGCAATCAGTTCAATTTAACAACACAGCGTATGACACAGGCACAGATTGAACAAATGGCGGCGGATGATTCTTATATTACCTTATATGGAAAACTGGAGGATAAGTTCGGGGATAACGGCGTTGTTTCTGTTGTGATCGCCCAAAAGGAAGAGAAAGTAGCGCATATCCGCCTGTGGCTGATGAGCTGCCGCGTCCTGAAACGGGACATGGAGCTTGCAATGCTGGATGAGCTTGTGGAACGGTGTCAGGAAGCAGGAATCGAAGAAATTTACGGATACTATTATCCGACGGCGAAAAACAACATGGTACGGAAATTTTACGGAGAGCTGGGCTTTGAGAAGTGTTCGGAGGATGAGGCTGGAAACAGTGTCTGGAAGCTGAACACAGCAGGCTATGAAAAGCGAAACCATGTGATCGAAGTGGAGAGCTGAGTATGTTATTTCAGTCATATATTTTTATCCTGCTGTTCTTTCCGCTGTGTCTGCTGGGCTTCTGGGGGCTAAAGCGCCAGAAGCTTTTGCAGCTCTGGCTGATTGCCTTTTCCCTGTGGTTTTACGGAGCAGCGAGTCCGTATTATCTGTTGCTGCTGCTGGGCAGTATTGCATGGAATTATGCTTTTTTTCGCGCCATAGAGCGTGGCATTGGGCGTGTTACAGAGCGTGTTTCCGGGAGTGCTATGGAGCGCGCAGAGTATGGGATGGAATGTGACAGCTCCCGGAAAAGACTCTTGTTAGGAATTGGAATTGCAGGAAATCTTGCATTACTTTGCTTTTTTAAATATTTTAATGCAATATCGGCTGGCTGGAGTCAGATGAAAGGGCTGGAGGATCCGATTCTGCAGCTTGCATTACCCCTTGGCATCAGCTTTTTTACCTTTCAGCAGATTGGATTTCTGGCAGATGCTTATAAAGGAGAGGTTGGGGCGTGCAGCCTGAGGGAATATGTCCTGTTCGTTTCCTTTTTCCCATATGTGTCGTCCGGACCGATTGTCAATGCGCAGGAAATGCTGCCGCAGTATCGGCAAATCGGTCGGCAGCGCCCGGATTGGGAAAAGTTTGCAGGCGGACTGTATCTGTTTGCGCTGGGGCTGTCAAAAAAGGTGCTGCTTGCGGATACCTTCGGCAAGGCGGTGGATGCAGGCTATGGAAATGTGGCAGGGCTGTCCGGCACGGATGCCTGGCTGGTAATGCTGTTTTATACGCTGCAGCTGTACTTTGATTTCAGCGGCTATTGCGATATGGGGCGGGGCATTGCTCATATGCTTGGCATGGAGCTGCCGGTGAACTTTGATTCTCCCTACAAGGCGTCCAACATCATTGAATTTTGGAAACGCTGGCATATTACGTTGAACCGTTTCCTGAGAAAATATGTATACATTCCGCTGGGCGGCAACCGGAAAGGTACAGCGCGGATGTATTTGAACTTATTTATTGTATTTCTGGTCAGTGGAATCTGGCACGGCGCAGGCTGGAACTTTGTCCTGTGGGGAGCGCTGCATGGTGCGCTGTATCTGATTACCCGGTCATGGCAGCTAAAGCAGTCACGGCAGCAGTGTGCGGCGGATGTGCATGTTCAAAATGGAACGAAAAAATCCGGTGTATTTTCTGCAGTCCAACATGTGCTTTGCGTCGCTCTGACCTTCCTGTTTTTGAACTTTACATGGATGCTGTTCCGTTCTGCAAATCTGTCACAGGCAGGTGAGTTTGTCGGACGGTTAATCGGCGGTGGCTTTGCAGCTCCGGCGGTTCAGATCACAGAGGCGTTCAATTTGGAAGAGTTTTGGTATGTGATCAAGATTTTACATCTGGATCGTCTGCCGGGAAACGAGCTGTACTTATGCTTTGGTTTTTTGGCAGTGGCGCTTTGGCTCGTCTTTTTTGCACGCAACGCAGGTGAGCGGGAAAAGAGCTTTGAACCGAACGGGAAAAATATGTTTGTGACAGCATTTCTGATGATCTGGTGTGTGGTGTCATTAAGCGGTGTAAGCAGCTTTTTGTATTATCGGTTTTAGAGGATGTTTGGCTTAAATTGAGGAGTAGTGTGAAAAAATAAGCGTGATCGCTTATTTTTCGCACTGCTATTTGTGCCGCAGGCGTCACAAAGTAGCTATGATCGCAGAGCAGAACTGGAAGTTCTGCTCGCGATTCCTTCGGCGCAAGACGCCTGCGGAATGGAGATTAGAATGGAAGAAAACGAAGGAAAAGAAAAAAAGCAGAAAAAAATGCAGCCGAAGCGCTGGCTTGCCGGTTTTCTGGGCATTTTTCTGGCGGGACTTGCAGGATGTATGGCGCTGGTGGTCTGGGTGGATCCTTTTTTTCTGTATCATAAGCCCCTTTCCGGGTTTCCGTATCTGGTAGATAATCAGGTAAATCAGAATCCGGGACTTGCAAAGCATATGGATTATGATGGGATTTTAATCGGGTCCTCCATGACTGCGAGCTTTAACACGGACTGGTTTGAGGAGCTGCTTGGGATAAAGACGCAGAAACTTTCTTATAACGGTTCTTATCCGAAAGATTTATCCAATATCATGCAGCTGGTATTTGATGCAAAGGGCGATCAGGTAAAAGCTGTATATATGGCGGTGGATCAGGCCACGTTCTCGGCGGATCCGGAGGAAACGAAGTTTCCGCTTACCGATTATCTTTATGATGACAATGTGTTCAATGACATTCCGTATCTGCTGAACAAGGATGTTTTGCTGGACTATATTCTGCGACCGCTGGCAGACAGAAAAGATGCTTCGGACTGGTCGGAGCTGTATAAGCCCTGGTGGACGGATGAATATTATAATAAGGCAAACGTGTTGATGTATTATGAGCCGGCAGAGGAACGGCCGGAAGAGGAAGCGCTTGCGGCGGATTATTTCAACGATGCGGTAGAAACGAATCTGCAGCAGAATATTCTGCCTTATATTGAAGCTCATCCGAAAACGGAGTTTTATATTTTCTATCCGCCTTACAGCATTTTATTCTGGAATGATGTGACGCGGGAAAAGGAAACGGATGCGGTCATCGGCAGACTGGAATATATGACGGAACGATTGTTGAACTATGAAAATGTTCATGTGTTCAATTTTCTGGGAAAAGAAGATATTATCTGTAATCTGAACAATTATGCGGACTATATGCATTATCATAAAAATGTCTGCCGGTATATCACGGAGTGCTTTGCAACCGGTGAAAATGAACTGCATCCGGAAAATTATGGGCAGGCGTTTGATGAGATCAGGACACTGGCGATGAGTTATAATTACCCTGCGATCTGGGACGACTGGTACGATAGGACGCCGCGGTATGGGGAGGAATAAAGATTGAAAAATAAAATTTTTCAATCGCGAGATTTGTGTCTGCGCGCTTGACACAAACTCGGCATGCGCAAAAAAACGTGCGCAGAAATGAGAGGAAAATATGCTGCAGAAAGCATTGGGATGTCTGTTTGTGTTTGGAATTGCCCCGGTCGGGATCGGCGGACTTTGGACAAAAGGAATTGGGCAGAAAAGAGAAAAGATTTTGAACCTGTATCTGGCAGGTTTTTTGAGTGAGCTGGCGGTGTTTCAGCTGATCGCTGTGCCGGTGATGGTAAAAGAAGTTTATGGGATGAACCTGCTGGTATATCTGACAACTGCGGTTTTTGCAGTGTTGGCTGCGACGGGATTTATCTGGACGCTTCTGCGGGAACGCGGTTTGTGGAAGCAGGACAGGCAAAAGCAGCACGTTGCAGTTCAAAATCCGGAGCGTCTGCTTTTCTGGCTGCTGTTTTTGGCGTCGGTGGGCTATCAGATGTATATGGCCTTTGCCTATGCTTCCTTTGACGGGGATGATGCGTATTATGTAGTGCAATCTGTATTGGCGGATCAGACAGGCGTATTGAACCGGATTCGTCCCTACACCGGACTTTCCACGGACTTAGATATTCGTCATGCCCTGGCGACGCTGCCGCTGTGGATTGCCTATGTGGCGCGGATGACGGGCATTCATGCGACCATTGTGGCCCATACGCTGCTGCCGCTGATTTTTATTCCGCTGACCTATTATGTGTTTGTTCAGATCGGCAGAAAGCTGTTTTCCGATGGCTCTGTCAAGCTTCCGATTTTTCTGACGCTGGTTTCTATTATGCAGATCTGGGGGAATATTTCGATCTATACGAATGAAACCTTTTTCCTGACGCGGACCTGGCAGGGAAAATCGGTGCTGGCGAATCTGATCTTACTGGTGGAGCTGTGGCTGATGCTGGAACTTTGTGCCCGGGAAAAAAATAAGGAGAGGCAGGAAGAAACGGGATCGCAGCTGACCTACTGGCTGCTTCTTACAGTCAATCATATCGCGGCGGCGATGATGACGAGTATGGGTGCGTTTCTGACAGCGATGCTGTTGGGCATTACGGCTCTTGTGGCGGCAATTCGGTATCGCTGCTGGTCGATTTTGTGGAAAACGGCGTTATGCTGCATCCCGAATGTGATCTATCTGGCGTTGCTGCTGGTTTTGTAAGGGAAAGACGGCAGTTTGCAAAACACCTGCAAACTGCATCGATAGGAGAGATTGCGTTGAAAGAGATTGTGACAATTTTTCAGAATTACTGCGGCAGTGGCTGGTATCCGGTACTTTTTCTGGCTGCGCTTTTGTATTTGCTGGTTACAGAACAAAAAAAGCGGATTCGCGTCGTGCTGGTAGAAGGCTCTCTGGTGATCACGGTTTTGTTTTTTCTGCCGTTTACAAAGACGGTAATGAATCTGTTGGGGGAGGGAGAAACCTATTACCGGATTTTGTGGCTGCTTCCCATGGCGGTGGTGATCGCTTATGGGGGGATCCGGTTGTTTGGAAAGCATTACCGGATCGGCTTTGTCCTTCTGACGCTGGTTCTGGTACTGACCGGAAAATCGGTGTACGATAGCCCGTATTTGTCCAAGGCGCAGAACCGGTATCATATTCCAAATTCCGTGATTGCGATCTGCAACGAAATCATGCCGGCGGAGGAGGAAGAGCGGGTCTGGGCGGTATTTCCGCAGGAGCTGATCTATTATGTACGACAGTATACATCGGAGGTGCAGATGCCCTACGGGCGGGAAATGCTGGAGGCGTCCTGGGAGTGGAACTGGGACACACATCCGATTTATGAGATCATGCGGGAGGATACGATTGATCTGGATGCGCTTTCGCCGCTTTTGACGGAGTACAATTGCCAGTATCTGATTTTGAACAAGAGTGTTCCGTATACCGGCGATCCGCAAAAAAACGGACTGACGAAAATCGCGGATATTGAAGCATATGAGCTGTATCGGAATGAAGCGGTGGAGATTGTGAAGAAGAAAGAGCAGGAGGAAAATAAAAAATGAAATCGACGGACGGCAGGTGCAAACGAAAAATCTGTCGTTTTAGCAAAGAATGGCTATTTCTGCAGGCATTTTTGACAGCGCTTGCGTTAAATACAGAACTTGGAGTAGCAGATGATGAAATCGATGGAATCAACAATGTTCTTTTGGCAAAGTTTTATGCACTGTTTGCTCAGATTGAATCTGGAATTAGTACAAAGGGATTTTTCCTGACAGTATTAACAGCAGCATTGTTTGTCGGATATATATGGATTTCACGGAAAGAACAAACGCTTCCGCCGAAAAAACATATTGGTTTGGCAGCTTTTCTGGCAATGATGTATACAGGAGGTATGGCATACTGGTACGGTGGAAATCTTTCGCTTTTGTATTCATTTCAGATCAACAGGCTGCGCAGTGTTGTATTACTTCTGGGGATGTATTTCTTTTATCTGTATGCGATCGAAGGGGTGCATTACATATTGCGGCAAAAAAATGAGAATGTAGGAACCGCTACAGAGAAAACTGGAAAATGGGGAACAGCGTATCAGAAATATTCGTTTTGGATGACCTGGGGCATCCTGGTGTTTGTGTGGTTTATTCATCTGATTTTAAGATATCCTGGTGCTATGAGCTATGATAACTGGGCACAGCTGCGATATTATTATGGATTTGAAACATATACGACAGCTCAGCCGATTTTCCATACCTGGCTATTTGGTAGTTTTATTCGACTTGCCGTAAAACTCGGAAGTCCGAATGTCGGTTTGTTTTTGTTTGTACTGATGCAGTCCCTGATTATGTCTGCTGTTCTTGCATGGACACTGGAACTGATGAAGCGCTGGAATACAGCTGTCTGGCTTAGAACGCTGACTTTTGCGGTTTATTGTATTGCACCGTATTTTACAGGATATGCTGCATTTCCGATCAAAGATTATCTCTATACTGCTTTTTTAGTGTTGCTGGCTTGTCTGATGGCAGAATGGATGCTGGAGGAAGAGCAATTTTGGAATCAGGCTGTCCAAAATGTACTTTGGATTGTGGCAGCAGCGCTGATGATTTTATGTCGGAAAAACGGAATTTATCTGTATCTGGTTGTGACAGTTGTCATCTGTGTACAAATGTTTTGGAAGAAAAAGCGGACACGGAGAGTTATAGGGAGAAAAGTGGCTATTGTCATCCTGCCGTTTCTTCTGGTATTTGCAGTGGAAGGAATTATTACACAGGTTTATCATGTGGAAAAGGATTCTCCGAAGGAAATGTTTTCGCTGCCGTTTCAGCAGACAGCGCGCTATGTAAAAGAATACGGGGATGAGATACCGGGTGAAGAGCGCGAGGTTATTGCAAAGGTTTTGGATTATGATTCTCTGGCGGAAATCTATGAGCCGATGACCGCTGATCCGGTAAAAACAACCTATCGTTCCGGTTCGACGGGGGATCTTGTGGCATATTTCAATGTGTGGATGAAAGAGTTTTTTAGGCATCCGCTATGCTATGTGGAAGCAACGTGGAATCAGAATTATTATGTATTTGCGCCTTATGCGGATAACGTGGTTTACAATAAGAATTGCCTGGTTGGTTCTGACTTGGAATATGATAAAGAGTATTACAGCTGGCTGAATTTCCAAATCCCTGAAAAAATGGAAGGCGTGTCGAATATTGCAGTGAAACTATACAGCCTGCTGACGACAGCGCCGGTGATCGGAATGTTCAGCAATGTGGCTTTTTATGTAATTTTGATGTTTGTATTATTGCATTTTGTCAGGCTGGAGAAAAATAAAAAAGCATTCGTTGTGATGCTTCCTGCGCTGATTTCTTTCCTGTTTGTATTACTGGCACCTCAGATTCAGGGGCAGCCAAGATACGCGTTCCCGATCATTTATACGATGCCGCTGATGATCGCGTTTTATCAGAAGACAGAGCGTGGATGAACACAGCGCCGGACGGCATATCGGACAACGGCATGATCAGATGCCGGACAAGTTAAAAGTATAAAACCATAAAACAACCAACCCGGGAAGCTACGCATCTCAAGTGCACAGCCTCCCGGGTTTTATTTTAATGCAATCTTCAATTCAAAATTATTTTACTGTTTAAATACTTTTCCAAACCGCTCTGCGATTTTTTCACGACCCTTTTGGTTCAGATGATATCCGTCCGTCAGGCAGTCGGTATCCTCCATTGTGATCGCACCGTAGTAGTTGTCAATAAAGGATACGCCGTTTTTGCGGCAGGCTTCGACTTCCCAGTTGAGGTAATCGACCATCGTGCCGTTGCCGAGATCATCGCGGTCGATATCGATGGTTTTGCCGTTTGCATCCGTGAAGGTGCCGTAGGGCTGGGAGAGCAGATAAATGCGGATATGCGGGCACTGCTCCTGAAAAAGCTTGATTGTCGCGGTTAAAGCGCCGTAAACAGTTGTCAGGTTTTTATCGTTTGCCTCGTCGTAAACCGTGCGGTCGTCTCTGTAGTCCTGGAGGTCGTAGAGGATCACGAGATCGTCCACCTTGGAAAGGTCAACGCTCTTTAAAGTTTCGAGCGCCTGGGCGGCAGCTTCGGAATTCATCTGCGGGACGATGACATCCATCAGGTCAAAATTCTGGTTGAGCAGAGCAGCCGCAACCCAGTAAAGGCTGACGCCATCCAGCGGATAGCTGTTGTCAAATTCCTGATGCTTCATGGAAATGGAGCTTCCGGGGAACGCGGCGTTTAAAATGGTGGCATTTGCGGATTTTTCCATCAGGGCAGCCAGACCGGTGTCAGAGCGATCATCGGACAGAAGGTCGTTGCCGAGGGCAAGAACGGTGGTTACCCCGTCATCCTCATGCCCTTCGAGCATTTCCGGATCGAGAGGCTGGAGATAATCCATAACCTCAACATCGAACTCTGTAGTCGTTTCATTTGGGTCATAATCAGACTGACGGCCGCGGTTCCAGAGAAACAGCCGGACAATCGTTACAACGAGGATGATAGAAAAGACGATGACGAAAATCACATGTCCGGACGGACGCCCGGAGCTGGAAGAACGGCGCCTCCTTTTACGGCTTTTTGTATGGGAATGGGTATGTTTTGAATGCTGATTTGGTCTGCTGTTTTCTGCGGTAGAATTATTTTCTTTCATAAAAAATCTGAACTCCTTATGGTTTACTGTCAATTTTGACCGGTAAAAAGTCGTTTTGATACATTCATCTTAGCATTCAGCCACACAACTGTCCAGACAGGGGTCAAAAGATTCAAAATAATTTAAGAATCTTAACAATATTCATATAAAGCATCTCATGTTATACTAAAGCATACATGAAATATCGAAAGAACGAAAAGGGAGAAACGGTAGGATGGTTTTTTCATCATTATTATTTTTATGGCTCTTTTTGCCGGTGGTTGTTGCTGGATATTATATTGTTCCGTCAAAATGTAAAAATATCCTGCTGCTGATATCAAGTTTGCTTTTTTATGCCTGGGGGGAACCGGTCTATATTTTGCTGATGCTGTTTTCCATTTTTTTTAACTGGGGAACAGGGCTTTTGATCGACCGGTTTCGGAAAATTGACGGGATTTTGCTGGCAGTAAATGTTGTCGGAAATCTTGCGTTACTCGGATTTTTCAAATACTATGATTTTTTTATTGGGTTGGTCAACAGCTGTTTCAAAACGACGTTTCCGGAAAAGAATATTCCGCTTCCGATTGGAATTTCTTTTTTTACGTTTCAGATTCTGTCATATGTAATTGATCTGTACCGGGGAAGATATCCTGTCCAGAAAAATATCCTAAATCTGGCGCTTTATATTTCCTTTTTCCCGCAGTTGATTGCAGGACCGATTGTGCGGTATGTGGATATTGACCGACAGCTGGAAAGCAGGACGCACAGCACCCAAAAGGCGATGGAGGGAATTCGGCGTTTTCTGTATGGTCTGGGGAAAAAGGTGCTGATTGCAAACGTTCTCGGACAGTGCGTGGACAGCATTTATGCGATGGAGCTGTCAGAGGTAACCGGGGCTTTTGCATGGCTGGCAGCAGGAATGTATATGCTTCAGATTTATTATGATTTTTCGGGGTATTCGGATATGGCGATCGGATTCGGAAAGCTGTTTGGCTTTGATTTTCCGGAAAACTTTAATTACCCGTATCTATCGAAATCTGTGCAGGAATTCTGGCGGCGCTGGCACATTTCCTTAGGAACATGGTTTCGGGAATATTTGTATTTTCCGCTTGGAGGGAGCAGAAAAGGTGCGGTGCGGACATACGTGAATCTGATGATCGTTTTTTTAGTGACAGGGCTGTGGCACGGCGCGGGAATGACGTTTGTGCTCTGGGGCGTTTATTACGGAGTGCTTCAGGTGATTGAACGATTGGGATTTAAGAAAATTCTGGGAAAATACCCGGTGATTGGATGGAGCTATACGTTTCTGGCAGCACTGTTTGGATGGGTTTTATTCCGGGCGGACACGTTTGTACAGGCAGGAGGAATGATGGTCCGCATGATCTGTCCGTGGAAGTATTTACAGACAGATGTACTTTTACAAAATATTGTAGACCACAGAGCGTTTGTGATGTTGATTGTCGGGCTTTTGGGATGCGGTTTTATTCAGAAAATATGGCAGCGGATACCGGGAACGAAACGCTGGAAGTATTCCATTGGAGAAGCGGTATGGTGTGCAATCCTTGGCGTGTTGAGTCTGGCGGCGCTGGCTGGAAATACCTATAATCCGTTTATTTATTTCAGGTTTTAAACAGGAAAGGAACACGGATGAAAAAGAAAGAGATTTTGTGGATTCTTATTTTTGCATTATTATTTGGAAGCCCGTTTGTCAGCTGGTTTTTTCTGAAAAATTCTGTAGATACGCAAAATTATGAAAACCGGGAAGTGACAGAAATGCCGAAAATTTCCCTGGAAGAATATGCGCAATTTCCGCAGCAGTATGAGACGTATTTTAACGATAATATTCCGTGGAGGAATCAGTTGATTTCGTTAAACAGCGGACTGGATTTGTTTGCATTTCGGGACTCCTCCAATGAAAACGTCCTGATTGGAAAAGATGGATGGCTGTTTTTTACGGGAGGGACAAATCCGGTGGAACAGTCGACCGGGCAGCGACTTTTATCGGAAGCCGATCTTGAAAAAATTGCAGGACAGCTGACGCTTGTACAGCGCTGGGTACAGAGCAGGGGAGAAAAATTTATTTTCTTTCTTGCACCGAACAAAGAGACAATTTACCGGGAAAAGCTGCCGGAATCAGAAACAGTTGTTACCGACGAAACAGAGGCGTTTCAGCTGATAAATTATTTGAAAGAGCATACGGATATTTCGGTTGTCTGGCCGTATGAGGAGCTGATGGAAGCCAAAGCAGATAGTGGTATGTGGATTTACAGCAAACTGGATACGCACTGGGGAAATCCCGGAGCTTATATCGGTGCAAAAGCGCTGGCAGAGGAGTTGGAAGTGGAAATGCCGGAGCTTTCGGAAGTGTCTGCAGAGCTATCGGAGATTTCCCGTGGCGATCTTGCAAATATGTTAAATGTCAGCATTCCGAATGGGGATAGGGAATATCAGTTGAGCGGCTATGAAGTTGAGGATGGAAATCAGGGCGAATCGTATATGGAGTTTCATCAGAACAGCGGAAGCAGTCTGAAGCTTGCGATTCGGAGAGATTCTTTCGGGGCGAGACTGTCGAAGGTGTTACAGCATGCGTTTCAGGATGTTTATGTCGCACAGGGAGAAACGGATCTGATTGATGTGGATGCAGATGTCTTTGTTTATGAACTGGTCGAGCGAAGTCTGGAAAATCCGGATCTGGGGCTGCCTTATTTGTCTGTATTGTCAAACACGGATGAAAACGGCAAAGCAGTTACCCTGAAAGCGGAGTGCGATCTAAATGGCTTTTATATATCGGCGTTCCGGCAGCCGGATGGAACGGATGACTGGCAGGGGGTTTTGATCGGCGAGACGATTTCGCAGGAAGGGACAACATTTGCGGTGCCAGACGGAGAAAACGGAAGACTGCAGATTTATATGTTCCTGGACGCAAACGGGGAAAAACCGGTTCATGAAATGACACTGGAATATTAGGAAATGCTTCCTAATCCGTGAGAAAGATGATATACTGGAGCAACAGCGAGTCAACATGCTTGCATGATTGACGAGCGGCGACAGTAGCCCATGAACGAAGTTTATGGGCGGATGGGCGAAAGCCGGTAACGAACGAACAGCCTGAGTAAGCAGGCAAAAAAGCACGTTAGCGCGGGTTCGTGAGTGCACTTTCGGCGACCAAAAAGGAATTTTTATATGAAAAAGAAACTGAATTTACGGGATTTTGCCATCCTGCAGCTTGTCGTGCTGATCTACACCAGCTCCACGGTCATCAGCAAAATCGCGGCGCAGTCCGCGGAGAGCGGAAAAGGATGGACATTTTTGCTGCTCTACGGAGCAGAAATCGGAGTGCTGGGCATCTACGCGCTTTGCTGGCAGCAGGTCATCAAACGGGTGGAACTGTCTGTGGCGTATGCGAATCGGGCGATGGCGCTTTTGTGGTCACTTTTGTGGGCGGTATTACTGTTCGGGGAGCAGATTACGGTGAAAAAACTCATCGGCGTCGGACTGGTGCTTGCCGGGACGCTGATTATCAACGGAGGAAAGGAGCAGGAAAATCATGATTGATTATCATTACTTCTTTCTGATTGGATCCGTGCTTGTGGCGGCGGTTTCCCAGGTTTTATTAAAAAAAGGCGCCCTGCATCATTATGACAGCTGGATTCGGGAATATTTGAATCCGTGGGTGATCACGGGTTATATTTTGATGTTCGGCTCCGTGTTTTTAAGTATTATGGGACTTCGGGGCGTGGATTTTTTCAACGCCCCTGTCATTGATTCGCTGGGCTATGTATTGGTTCCGGTCTGCGGTGCGGTGTTTTTTCATGAAAAACTGACTGCTCGCAAATTAGTGGGAATATGCTGCATAGTTCTGGGAATGGCTGTGTTCTACCTTTGAGGTCAGCTGCAGCCATTTTGCATAATCGTAGGAGCGGCGCACATCTGCAGTGCAGGCGGCAAGCTCCGCCGGATCACCCAGACGGTCGCGGAAGGCACGTCGGTCTGTCGGGGCGAGATTGACATATTTCAGATAGGAAATCTTGAGTTCATTTAAATGGCCGCGACAGGCGGGACAGTATTTTTTGTGCCCGTTCAGCATGTGGATTCGTTTACAGTGACGGCAATAATGGATGTACATCATAAGCGTAACTCCTTTCTTTTGGGTGACAAAAGTCTTTGTCCGGATAAACATATTGTGCCATTTAGACAAAAAATACACAACGAAAAAACGTTTACAATTTTCGACAGGAAAGCTGGCAGGAGGGAATCAGTGGAGGAACAGCATAAGAAGAAAAAAACGGGAAGTGCCAAAAAAGCGGCTCCCCATGGGATAAAAGACAGAAAGAGCGTATCAGAACAGAAAAAAAAGGCGCAGCGCGCAGAACGTATTCCCGAGCGGAAAAAGTCGAACTGGGACGATGGAGAATTTCTCGATGACTGGGACGAGGTATCCGGCAAAACAGCAGCGCACAGCAATAAGCGCCGCGTGAAAAAGCCTGCCGGAAAAAGCAGTCAGACCTTTCATGAAAAAAGCAGTCAGAACCGCACTGTAAAGCGCTCTGGGTCCGCATCGACCGCAGCATCCGGCAGAAACCGAAAACACCGGTCTGCCAGAAAAGAGCCAATGGCGGCGCTGGATATCGCGATTGCTCTGACGGGCGTGCTGGTTTTGGCAGCGGCAGCGTTTACGACATCGATGTATCTGAGACGAAACGAGCAGAATAAGCAGATGGAGGCGGTGGCTGTAGTCGGGAAAAATCTGGAAGCGATCGGGATGTCCGGGGAAGAGGTTCTGTCGGCGGTCGCTGTCGCAGCGCAGAACGCCCCGGAGGAGGCTTCTGAAGAAGAGACGACGGAGACGGAAACCGGATATGAGGAAAAGGATCTGGAAGCCAATGTCGACGTTATTTTAAAGCTGTCTTCGATGCAGAAGGATATGAAAATTAAATTCGCGGACAAAAACTCCGGTAAGCTGATAGGAAATCAACCCTTTACCGTAAAGCTGGAGGGCGCGTCGAGCCAGAACGCAAAGGATGACGACAAGGACGGCATAATTTATTTAAAAGACTTAAAAGCAGGCGATTACGTCGTTACCGTGACCGGACCGGATGAAATCAGCGGCAGAAAAGCAGCCGGAATTTCCGGGCGAGTGACGGTAAAGGACAAGATTGAGTATAAAAAGGTCGACGTGACGGACGAGATCAAAAAGGAGTCGGAGATCAACGTGGCGAAAGAGGATACCGCGATTGCACCGGCAGTGGAATCGGTTCTACAGGATACTGTGGAATGGGTTGCGTCCACCAAAACGCCGGCAGGAAACGGACAGGAATATGAAGAGGTCGGCAAGTCCGATATCCCGGAGCCTGCCCAGGCAAGACTTCTGGAGCCGGAGATAAAATACGCATATTTTGCAAAGGAAACGCAGATCGCCGTTTTCGACCAGACCAGGGAGGAATCCCCGGCAGAGAATGAGAATACGCCGCCGACCGAGAGCGAATCTTCCTCCGAGAGCGAAAGCACAAAGCCGTCCGAGAGTGAAGGTACAAAGCCTTCGGAAAGCGAATCGGAATCCGGAAGCAGCAAGCCGACGGAAAGCGAGAGCACGAAGCCATCCGAGAGTGAAAGTACAAAGCCTTCGGAAAGCGAATCTGCAACCGAAAGCAGCACTGCAGTGACAGAGCCGACAAAAACGCCGGAAACCAAGCCGGAGGAGGTAAAGGTCAAGAAAATCACGATCTCAGGCTCTGCAACGGTTGAGGTCGGACAGACTGTTTCCCTTTCTGTAACGGTATCGCCGGACAATGCAGCGAACAAGTCCGTTCGCTGGGAAATCGTTTCCGGAAAAGAGTTTGTCTCGGTGGATGATAAGGGAACGGTAAAAGGCGTAAAAGCCGGAGAAGCGAAGATCAAAGCGGTCGCGCAGGACGGCAGCAACGTAGAGAGCGGAATCAGCACCGTGAAGGTGACGGAGAAAAAGATAAACCGCGGCGATACAAAGACCTTATTGAAAGATAAAAACGGCAACCAGCTGTACTGCAAGGACGGGGATACCTACCGTGAGGCAACGACGGCGGATTATTATACCAAAGACAAATTTTACCGCAAAAAAGCGAATGTGGAATATCGGTATACCGGATGGCAGACGATCGACGGAAAACGCTTTTTCTATGACAAAAACGGGACCGCCGTTACCGGCGAACAGGTGATCCAGGGCGTGAAATACACGTTCAATGGGGACGGCAGCTTAAATACGGGAACTGTGATGGGAATTGACATTTCCAAACACAACGGCAATATCGACTGGAACGCAGTCAAAAATTCCGGTGTGCAGTATGTCATCCTGCGCTGCGGCTATCGCGGCTCGGCTTCGGGCGTGCTGGTCGAGGATCAGAAGTTTAAGAGCAATATTCAGGGCGCGACGGCGGCAGGTCTGAAGGTCGGCATTTATTTCTTCAGCCAAGCGGTGAATGAAGTGGAAGCGGTCGAAGAGGCCTCCATGACGCTTTCCCTGATTAAAAAATACAGAATCACTTATCCTGTCTATATTGACGTGGAGAGCGCGAATGGGCGCGCAGACGGAATTTCCAAAGCGGCGCGAACGTCTGTCATCAACGCATTCTGCCAGACGATCCGTAACAGCGGCTACACACCGGGACTATATGCGAACAAAAACTGGCTGACGGAAAAGATCAATACAGGCGCCCTTGGCGGCTGCAAGATCTGGCTGGCACAGTATGTTGCTGCACCGACCTATGGAGGACGTTACGAGATGTGGCAGTATTCGTCGAGAGGGTCGATTGCAGGAATCAAAGGAAATGTTGACTTAAACGTTAGCTATATGGGTTACTGATATCAGTCGTATTTTCCTGTTGGAAAAACACGGAAAATATGGTACACTGGAAAAAAATCAGGATTATGGGATTTTGCGTCCTTTTGCGCAGAATCGAAAAGGAGAAGAGGCATGAGAACCTATCTTGTTACCGGAGGAGCGGGGTTTATCGGTTCCAATTACATTCACTATATGTTCCGCAAGTATGACAACGAAATCCGCATCATCAATGTGGATGCGCTGACCTATGCGGGCAATCTCGAGAACTTAAAAGACATTGAAAACCGCGATAACTATACCTTCGTAAAAGCAAATATCTGCGATAAAGAAGCGATTGCAAAGATCTTTGCAGAAAACGATATTGACCGCGTAGTGCATTTTGCAGCGGAAAGCCATGTAGACAGAAGCATCAAAAATCCCGAAGTATTCGTACAGACCAACGTGCTGGGTACTGCCGTGATGTTAAACTGCGCAAAGAACGCGTGGGAGCTTCCGGACGGCACCTTTAAGCCGGGCAAGAAATTCCTGCATGTTTCGACGGATGAAGTATACGGCTCTTTGAGCGAAGATGGCGGCTATTTCTATGAGACAACCCCCTATGCGCCCCACAGCCCGTATTCTGCCAGCAAGGCAGGATCTGATATGCTTGTAAAAGCGTATATGGATACCTATCATTTCCCTGCAAATATCACAAACTGCTCTAATAACTACGGCCCTTACCAGTTTCCGGAAAAGCTGATTCCGCTGATCATCAACAATGCGCTGCACGGCAAGAAGCTTCCGGTATACGGCGACGGCAAGAACGTCCGCGACTGGCTGTATGTCGAAGACCACGCAAAGGCCATCGACATGGTGCAGGAGCAGGGCAGACTGTTCGAAACCTACAATGTAGGCGGTCATAACGAAAAACAGAACATTCAGATCATCGAAATCATTATCGAGACCCTGCAGGAGATGCTTGCAGACGACGACCCGCGCAAGGCGCTTGTCAGCAAGGATCTGATTACCTATGTAGCAGACCGTAAGGGACACGACAGAAGATACGCGATCGCTCCCGACAAGATCAAGGAAGAGATCGGCTGGTATCCGGAGACGATGTTCAAAGAAGGCATCAAAAAGACCATTGCATGGTACTTCGAGCATGAAGACTGGATGGAGCGCGTAACCAGCGGCGACTACCAGAAATATTATAACGAAATGTACAAAGCCTGAGAAATTTCCGGACTGCCGGGAGGAAAATGCCGGACAGACCGAAGAAAACAGGGCTTTGTATACCAGAATGGGGACGGCGCGCGACACCGTTCCCCTTTTGGCGCATCTGGGCAGGAGCGCACGGCGGTAGAACAGTGCTGCCGGGCAGTAGAACAGTGCCGCCGGAGCGATCCTGTAAAGCAAAATGTTTTTCATACAGGCGAATGAACGCATAGGAATGGAGGAATCTATGAAAGGTATCATTCTTGCAGGCGGCTCTGGAACCCGCCTTTATCCGCTGACCAAGGCGGTATCCAAACAGATTATGCCGGTTTACGACAAACCGATGATTTATTATCCACTCTCCACACTAATGCTGGCGGGCATCCGGGAGATTCTGATTATTTCCACGCCCAGGGATCTGCCTGCTTTTAAAGAACTGTTCGGTACAGGCGAGCAGCTGGGACTTTCGATGTCCTATGCGGTTCAGGAGACGCCCCGCGGACTGGCAGACGCATTTTTGATCGGCGCGGATTTCATCGGAAACGACAGCGTTGCCCTCGTTCTGGGCGACAATATTTTCTATGGACAGAGCTTTTCCAGAGTGCTGCGTCAGGCGGCGGAGAGGGAAAAAGGCGCGACAATTTTCGGCTATTTTGTCCGCGATCCCAGAGAATACGGCGTGGTGGAATTTGATGAAAACGGCAAAGCGCTTTCCATCGAGGAAAAGCCGGAGCATCCCAAGAGCAACTACGCAGTTCCCGGACTGTATTTTTATGATAACGACGTTGTGGAAATCGCCCGCAACGTAAAGCCGTCTGCAAGAGGCGAGATCGAAATCACTTCGATCAACAACGAATATCTGCGCAGAGGGACGCTGATGGTGGAGACGCTGGGCAGAGGCTTTGCATGGCTCGATACCGGCAACCACGATGCACTGCTGGATGCGGCAGATTTCGTCGCAGCGGTACAGAAGCGTCAGGGCATGTACATTTCCTGCATTGAGGAAATCGCGTTCCGCAGAGGTTTTATCGATAAACAGCAGCTCTTAAAGCTTGCGGAGCCGCTGATGAAGACCAACTATGGCAAATATCTTGTAGAGGTCGCAAACGGACTTTAAAAACGGAACAGGAGAATAGAAAAATGGGAAAAATTTCAGTAGAAACATGTCATATCGAAGGTCTTAAGGTGATCACCCCCCAGGTGTTCGGCGACGCCCGCGGTTACTTTATGGAGACTTATAACTACAACGATTACAAGGAAGCCGGCATCGATCAGGTTTTCGTACAGGACAACCAGTCCGCATCCAAAAAAGGCGTTCTGCGGGGGCTTCATTTCCAGATCAATTACCCCCAGGACAAACTGGTGAGAGCGATTCGCGGCGAAGTGTTTGACGTTGCGGTTGACTTACGTCCCGGCTCCAAAACCTATGGTCAGTGGTACGGTGTGCTGCTTTCCGAAGAGAACAAAAAGCAGTTCTTTATCCCCAAGAATTTCGCACACGGCTTTGTAGTGCTGTCGGATTATGCGGAATTTGCCTATAAATGCACCGACTTCTATCATCCCAACGACGAAGGCGGTCTGGCATGGAACGATCCCCAGATCGGCGTAGAATGGCCGATTCCGGAAGGAATGGAACTGACCTTGTCTGACAAAGATAAAAAGTGGGGCTCTTTTGCCGAATTTACAGAAAGCAGAAATAAATGAAGAGACTGAATAAAAAAACAGGAATCGCCATATTCACTGCGGTGATGGCGATTCTTGCCGTTATTATCCTTGTTTATCATAATCCCCTTGCCAATCCGCAGGATGAGCTGCTGAAAAAAGTGATTGCCTGCGTGCTGATCGTGGCGGCGGTCATTGCCTTTATCCGGTTATACGATAAGATCACGGTACTGCCGGTGGAATTATACCAGAACCGCAGGCTGATCTGGAAACTGGCAAAGAGCGATTTCAAAAAGCGCTACGCAGGCTCTTATATGGGAGCGTTCTGGGCGATGGTGCAGCCGGTCATCACAGTTGCGATGTACTGGGTTGTTTTCGTGATTATTTTCCCAAACCGGACTGGTTATGCCTCCGGAGGCGTAGAAGGTGTTCCGTATATCCTGTTTCTGACAGCGGGACTGGTGCCCTGGTTTTATTTTTCCGAAGCCCTGACCAGCGCAATGGTATCGCTGCTGGAATATAATTACCTGGTAAAAAAAGTCGTATTCAAAATCAGTATCCTGCCGATTATCAAGATTATTGCAGCGACATTTATTCATGCGTTTTTCGTGCTGGTTTTACTGATCGTGGCAGCATTAAATGGTTATTATCCGAGCCTGTATACACTGCAGGTATTTTATTACAGCTTCTGCATGTTCGTTTTTGTACTGGCACTCAGTTATACGACCTGCTCGGTTGTTATCTTTTTCAGGGATCTGCAGTCCATTGTCAATATCTTTCTGCAGGTCGGTATGTGGGCAACTCCGGTGCTGTGGAATATCAATGATTTTCCGATGAAGCTTCAGATGATCGTGAAAATCAATCCGCTTGTATACATTGTGGAGGGCTACAGAAGCGCTGTATACGGAAAACAGTGGTTCTGGGAGGATTTTTACTCCACGGTTTATTTCTGGATTATCACGGTGGTGCTGTTTGGCATTGGTGCGCTGATTTTCAAGAAACTCAAGATTCATTTTGCGGATATCATGTAAAGGAAAACTGGTTATGGAACAAAAAGAACTGGCAATTCATGTGGACAGGGTGAGCAAAGTATACAAGCTGTACCGCAGAAACCGGGACCGTCTGATCGAATCCCTGGGACTGACAAAAAAGAAACTTTCCACGCCGCATTACGCATTAAAGGATGTCAGTCTGGACATTTATAAAGGAGAGACTGTCGGCATTATTGGCACGAACGGCTCCGGCAAATCGACGATTTTAAAGATTATCACCGGCGTATTACATGAGACGAGCGGCACTGTGCAGGTAAACGGCAGAATTTCCGCCTTGCTGGAGCTGGGCGCAGGCTTTAACATGGAATACAACGGCATCGAAAATATTTATCTGAATGGAACGATGATCGGTTTTTCTGAAAAAGAAATTGATGAAAAGCTGCAGGATATCCTGGATTTTGCGGATATCGGGGACTATGTGTACCAGCCGGTAAAGACCTATTCCAGCGGTATGTTTGTCCGACTGGCATTTGCAGTTGCCATCAATATCGACCCGGAAATCCTGATCGTCGATGAGGCGCTTTCGGTTGGCGACGTATTTTTCCAGGCAAAATGCTATCGAAAATTCGAGGAATTCAAGAAAAAAGGCAAGACGATCCTGTTCGTCAGCCACGATCTGAGCGCGATCAGCAAATATTGCGACCGTGCGATCCTGTTAAATCAGGGCGTAAAGCTCGGAGAAGGCTTGCCCAAAGACATGATCGACGCCTACAAGCAGGTGCTGGTGGGACAGTACGAAACGCCTAAGGCTGGCGTGGATGTACCTGACCTGACGGCGGACGGGGATGTTCGGGCGGCGCTTGACAAACAGAAAAAGAAGCAGGAAGCGGCGCGCATGGGCGTCAACCCGGAGACACTGGAATACGGCACGAAGCAGGCGGAAATTGTTTCGTATTACATTACGGACAAAAACGACGTGCAGACGACCGCAATTTTAAAGGGCGACGAATTCACGATGCATATGAAGGTGAAAATCGGTCAGGATCTTCCGGCACCGATCTTTGCTTTTTCCATCAAAAACATCAAGGGCGTGGAGATCACGGGAACGAACACGATGTTTGAAAAGACGTTTCTGGAGAGCGTAAAGGCAGGTCAGGTGCTGGAAATTACATTCCGCCAGAAGATGCGCCTGCAGGGCGGTGACTATCTCATATCCCTGGGTGTGACAGGATATGAAAAAGATACGTTTAAAGTGTATCATCGCCTTTATGACGTGCTGAATATTACGGTCGTGTCCGACAAGGATACGGTGGGCTATTTTGATATGGAATCTCAGGTTGAGGTGAAGGAGATTTAACGTATGCAGACAGGCAGGACAGAGAAGATCGGGAATGTTGTGCTGGATTATTCCCATTATCCGGAACAGGATTTTTACTGCGACGGAGCGTCGGAGGATGCACTTTTGGAGCTGGTAAAAACAATCCCGCCCCGGGAATATCCCCAGGAAATCTATAAAGCGGCGAGCTGGGAGGTGCTTTACCACCTTTCCGACCTGCGGGAAAATATCGTCGGATGGCTGCCTGTTGACAAAAGCATGAAGGTGCTGGAAATCGGTTCCGGCTGCGGCGCGATTACGGGAAGCCTCGCACAGAAGGCAGGCAGCGTAACCTGCGTCGACCTTTCGAAAAAACGCAGCTTGATCAACGCTTACCGCCATCAGGACCGTGACAACGTGACGATCCATGTGGGCAACTTTTCGGACATCGAGCCGGATCTGCCGACGGATTATGATTTTGTCTGTCTGATCGGCGTGTTCGAATACGGGCAGAGCTATATCGGCGGAAAAACCCCCTTTCACGATTTCTACCGGATTATCAAAAAACATGTGAAATCCGATGGACATATCGTGATTGCGATAGAGAATAAGCTTGGTTTAAAATATTGGGCGGGATGCCGGGAAGACCACGTCGGCACGTTTTTTTCGGGCCTGGAGGATTACCCTCAGGGCGGTGCGGCTCGCACCTTTTCCCGGAGCGGTCTGGAAAAAATCCTGAAAGAATGCGGTGAGACGGAATATCATTTCTACTACCCTTATCCGGATTATAAATTTATGACGACGCTGTACTCCGACCGGTATCTGCCGAAAGTCGGAGAACTATCTAATAACATACGGAATTTCGACCGTGACCGGATGCTGCTGTTCGATGAAAAAAAGGTGTTCGACATGCTCATCCGCGAGGGACTGTTTGGACAGTACAGCAATTCGTTCCTCGTGATGACAGGGCCCATGACGGATATTGTATACAGCCGTTTTTCCAACGACAGGGCGGAGCATCTGAGCATTCGCACGGATATTCTGGAAAAGGACGGAAAACACACTGTCCGGAAATATCCGGCAACCTCAGCTGCTGCGGCACATATTGAAGCCCTGGCAGAAAATGAATGCGTCTTCACAGAACGGTTTAAAGGCAGCACCCTCTCAGTCAACCGTCTGGAATTGAAACGGAATCCGGATGGATTGCCCTTTGCGGAAATCGAATATCTCGAAAATAGCCGGACATTGGAAGAGCTGCTGGATGAGTGCTTACAGAACAATGACGAAGCTGGTTTTGATAAGCTGTTTGACCGTTACTGCAAAATCGCAGCGTGGAAAGCGGAGGGGACGAAGCAGGATTATGACCTGACCTTCCCGAATATCTGCGTACAGGGTGATATCTGGACGATGATCGATTACGAGTGGACGACAGACAAGCTGACGCCGCAGCAGATCATCAGCCGGGCATTGAACTGCTATGGTCAGGAGGATCCGGTTCGGATGGAGCATCCGATTGTGAAAAAGCATCTGGAAGCCCTCGGCATCGGCAAAGAGCAGATGTATGAGCTTTCGGAAAAAGAGCTGGCGTTCCAGCATTTTGTCCTGCAGGAAAAGGACGGTCGGAGCCGGACGGCCCTTGGACAGCTTCGGCATCTGATCGGCAACCGAGCTGTGCCGTATCAGGAATTTTTTGCCCGGGCGGACCGCAAAAAGGTGCAGGTATTTGAAGACTTCGGCGCAGGATATACACCGGAGCATTCTTATTATCAATATGATGCATATGAGGCGGACGATCTGATCAACGCCAGGATCATCTGCAAAGCAGGTACAAAAGCGATTCGCTTAGATCCTGCGGAGCTGCCGTGTCTGGTACAGATTCATAGAATCGAATGGCGCGGAAAAGCGCTGACGCGGGCACAGCTGGATCAGTGCCTGTCGACGAACGGACAGGTGCTTGCAGATACCCCGGACCATGTTCCGACGGTACTGTTTGAAACAGGAGATCCGAACATCAGCGTTCGGCTGGATTGTCTGGACAACGAGGCGACGGATGGCGAAGCGCTGATCATCCGGGCACAGATCGCATGGCTGTCGGCGGAAATGCTGCAGGATATTCAGGCGCGCCTGGCGGCAGCGGCAAGGAGGAAAGGTTTTTGGTTTCAAAGATAAAAGAAACAATTCAGAATAATCTGGTAAAGAAAAGATACCGCTGGTATCAGGAGCAGATTCAGAAACAGACCCTCACCTATGACGAGTGGATTCGGGAAAAGGAAGCACAGGAGGACGAGGCACTGCGCGCAGAGTACAGGGCAGAGCACGCGGAGGTGATCTCCTACGATGAGTGCCGCGCGGATTTTGATGTGCGGCGGTATGGAAATGGCGCAACGCCGGCGGACGTCCTGATTTTCCACGCGCCGGACGCAAGCCCGGACACGAGAGGCATTTCACATGTGCTCAGCTGGTTTGAAGCCCATCCTGAAACGGTGATCGCCTACGCGGACGAGGATGAAATCGACGAAGCCGGTAAGCGCAAAAATCCCTGGCTGAAGCCGGACTGGTCGCCGGATACACTGATGTCCTGCTTTTATTTCGGCGGATTCTTTGCGGTGCGCAGACAGGCGATGGAGAACTGTCCGTGGCTGGCAGATGAGAACCCACTGCGCAACCTTTATGACCTGGTGCTGCGCCTGACGGAAATCGAGAATGGAACGGCGCATATCGACAGTGTGCTGTTTCATCATGAAAAAATCGAAGTCTGGGGTATGGAAGAGACGTATGATGATCTGAAAAAGGCGGCATATGTAAGAAGAGGCTGGCCTCTTACGCCCTCCGGGAAGGTTTCAATCATCATCCCGACCAAGGATCATCCCCATATTTTATCGAATTGCATTCATTCTGTCCTGGAAAGTGGAAACTACCGGGATTTTGAGATCATCGTTGTGGATAACGGAAGCAATGAACAAAACCGTGCAAGAATTGAACGGATGCGCGATATGTTGAACGAGGATTTCCGGTTCGTTTATCACTATGAACCGATGGAGTTCAATTTTTCCAAAATGTGTAACCTTGGCGTGTCCCTGGCGACCGGCGATTACATCCTGTTATTGAATGATGATATCGAAATTACGCAGGACAACTGGCTGGAAAAGCTGATGGAAAAGGCGGTTCTGCCGCATGTCGGCGCGGTGGGCGCAAAGCTGATCTATCCGGGCACGGAGATCATTCAGCACGCGGGCATCACCAACATTCATCTGGGGCCTGCACACAAGCTGCAGTTCCGCTCCGATGCGCTGAAATTTTATTTCGGGCGCAACCGCATGGCGATGGATGTCCTGGGTGTAACCGGAGCCTGCCTGCTGGTGAAAAAAAGCATTTACGATCAGGCGCAAGGACTGTCCGAGAACCTGCGTGTCGCGTTCAACGACGTGGAATTCTGCTATCATGTATATGAAATGGGCTATTACAACGTGGTACGCAACGACGTGACGCTGACGCATCATGAATCCTTAAGCCGCGGTGCGGACGACAGCACGGAAAAGCTGCGCCGCCTGCATCAGGAACTGAATCTGCTCTATGAACTGCACCCGTCCCTATACGGAACCGACCCGTTCTATCACAGATATCTGGTAAAGGATGTGCTGGATGCGGAATTTTATACGGGCTGCCGTTATGATTTTGACAAAAGAGTGGAAAAAGTTTCCCCTGAGAAGATCGAGGGTGTTCTGGAACCGCAGTGGCATAACGAGGTGCTGCGCATCGGTGTGGAGTTCGCCGGGGACATGGGGCGCTGGCAAAGAGGCGCTGCAGGAGCAGGAACTGGCGACTGGATGATCCAGGGCTGGACGTGGGCACTGCAGGTTGACAACTGTCGGTACGATTTTTCCCTGTTGTTAAAGAAGGTGGAGACCGGCTATATTGCGCCCGGCTCCAGTACGGAAGCGATTCCTGAGGATCGGGGCGAGGTCTGGAGGATTCCCTGTACGAGGCAGTTCCGCCCGGATATCGACGAAAATCTGCACGGAATTGTCCATACCGAGCTGCCGGGCGTGTGCGTGACCTTCGATCGGGACAGCCTGCCGGAGGGAGACTACCTGATCGGCTTTTTGTGGGAAGATACCTGCTCGCGGCAGAAGCTTTACCGCTTCAGTCCGGAAATGCTTACAGTGAGGAAATAATAAAATCATGGAAGAAAAAAAGGACTATCAGGACGCTTACGAGAAAGAACATTATAAAGCCGTTTATCTGGCAAACCGGGTCGCTGAGCTGGAGGATCAGGTGGACGATCTGCAGTTCAAATTGAACCGCATCAAAAACAATCCGATCTGGAAAGCGTCCGGCCCTGCCAGAAAGTGCATGCATTTTGTGATCCGCCAGAAGGACCGTTTGAAAAATTGCGGCAGCCTGTCGGGCGTGATTGCAAAGGTACGCTATAAATCCTGGGAAAAGAAGGCGATGACCCATTACGGCACCCAGAGCTTCCCGTCCGCAGAGGAAAGACAGAAGCAGGAGGCGGCTGTCTTTGAACGGATGCCCAAGATCAGTATTCTTGTTCCGCTGTGGAACACGCCGGAAAGCTTTTTAACCGAGATGATCGGCTCCGTCCAGTGGCAGACCTACAAAAACTGGGAGCTGTGTCTGGCGGACGGTTCGGACGATGCGCACGCCTATGTCGGTGAATACTGCAAAAGGCTGGCGGCGCAGGATTCGAGAATCGTTTATCAGAAGCTTGCCAAAAACGAGGGCATTTCGGGCAACACGAACGAATGCTATAAGCTTGCATCCGGCGAGTTTATCGGGCTGTTTGACCACGACGATATTCTGCATCCCTGCGCACTTTACGAGTATGTAAAGGCGATCAACGAAAAGGATGCGGACTTTATTTACTGTGATGAGGCGACGTTTAAGAGCCCGGACATCAACAAGATGATCACGATGCACTTCAAGCCGGATTATGCGATCGACAACCTGCGCGCGAACAACTATATTTGTCATTTCAGCGTATTTTCCAGAGAGCTGTTGGATGGCACGGAGCTGTTTCGGACAAAATTTGACGGCAGCCAGGATCATGACATGATTCTGCGCCTGACGGACAATGCGAAGCATATCGTCCATGTGCCGAAGCTTCTGTATTATTGGCGCTCCCATGCAGGCAGTGTTGCGGGCAATATCGAGGCAAAGCCTTACGTGGTCGAAGCGGCGAGAGGCGCGGTTGCGGATCATTTGCGCAGACACGGCTTCAAAAACTTTACAATTACGAGCACTCGCGCGTTTGAGACGATTTTTAAAATCAGTTATGAAATTATCGGGGAACCGAAGATTTCTATCATTATTCCGAACAAGGATCATGTGGAAGACCTGCGCCGCTGTATCAGCTCCATTGTGGAAAAATCGACCTGGGAAAACTACGAGATCATTGTCGTGGAGAACAACAGCGAGACGAAGGAGATTTTTTCCTACTATGACGAGCTGCAGAATAATCCGCAGATCCGCGTGGTGACCTTCGAGGGTAAATTTAATTATTCGAAAATCAACAATTTCGGCGTCTCTCTTGCGACCGGAGACTATGTGCTGTTGTTAAACAATGATACGCAGGTAATTACGATCAACTGGATGGAAGAGCTTCTGATGTATGCGCAGCGCCCGGATGTCGGCGCAGTCGGCGGAAAGCTTTACTATGGGGATAAAACGATCCAGCATGCGGGCGTCGTGATCGGGCTTGGCGCGCATCGGACGGCAGGACATGTGCATTACCGCCAGAAACGGGAAAATTTAGGATACATGGGACGTCTGTGCTATGCGCAGGACATGACGGCAGTAACCGGAGCATGTCTTTTGGTGAAAAAATCGCTCTATGAGCAGGTCGGCGGTCTGGACGAGAGCTTTGAAATTTCATTAAACGATGTGGACTTCTGTTTGAAGCTGCGCAAGGCTGGTTATCTGAACGTCTTTACGCCCTTTGCCGAGCTGTATCACTTCGAATCGATTTCGAGAGGATTAGACGATCAGGGAGAAAAAGCAAAACGGTATAACGAAGAGTCTGAACGCTTCCGCAACAAATGGAAAGCCGAGCTGGAAGCCGGAGATCCTTATTTCAACCCGAATTTTTCGTTAGATAAATCTGACTTTTCTTTACGGGTCTGAAAAAATAGTGTATACTGACTTAAAGAAGATGCACTGCAGCCAAGGGAAGACTGACAGGCAGGGACGTAAGAGACGGCAGGCATCAGAAAAGATGGAGGTAGCAAAAGCGATGAATTACATGGATCAGTACAAATTCTGGCTGGAGGATTCCTACTTTGATGAAGGAACCAAGGAAGAGCTCCGTAAAATTGCAGATAATCAGGCGGAGATTGAAGATCGTTTTTACAAGGATCTGGCGTTTGGTACCGGCGGTCTGCGCGGTGTGATCGGAGCCGGAACCAACCGGATGAATATTTATACTGTCAGAAAAGCAACACAGGGTCTGGCAAACTACATTTTAAAGCAGGGCGGCGCTGACAAGGGTGTTGCAATTGCATACGACAGCCGTTATTATTCTCCCGAATTTGCAGATGAGGCTGCACTGTGCATGGCTGCAAACGGCATTAAGGCGTATGTATTCGATGAACTCCGTTCGACACCTGAGCTGTCCTTTGCACTGCGTACCTTAGGCTGTATTTCCGGTATCGTTGTAACGGCGAGCCACAATCCTCCGGAATACAACGGCTACAAGGTTTACTGGGAGGACGGTGCACAGGTAACTGCCCCCAAGGATCATGAGATCATCGACGAGGTAGAGCATGTAACCGATTTCCATACGGTAAAAACCATGTCCAAGGACGATGCCATTGAAGCCGGTCTGTATCAGTACATCGGCGAAGAAATCGACGTTGCCTACATGGAAGAGTTAAAGAAACAGATCATTCATCCCGAAATCATCAAGGAAGTAGCGGATGAACTGAAAATCGTGTACACACCGTTCCATGGTACCGGCAACAAGCCCGTCAGAAGAATTCTGGCTGAGCTGGGCTTCAAGCACGTTTATGTTGTTCCTGAACAGGAACGTCCCGATCCTGCATTTACGACGCTGGATTACCCGAACCCTGAAGATCCCAAGGCATTTACCCTGGCATTAAAGCTTGCAAAGAAGGTGGACGCAGACATCGTTCTGGCTACTGACCCGGATGCAGACCGTCTCGGCATTTATGCAAAGGATTCCAAGACCGGCGAGTACATGCCCTTCACCGGCAACATGTCCGGCATGCTGATTGCAGAGTACATTCTGCGCGAGCGCACCGCTACCAACCGGATGCCGGTTGATCCTGTTATGGTATCCACCATCGTTACGACCAACATGGCAGCAGCGATTGCAGCAGATTATAACGTAGAATTAAGAGAAGTTCTGACCGGCTTTAAGTATATCGGCGAGCAGATCAAATGGATGGAGCAGGCTGGGAAAGGCCACTATGTATTCGGTCTGGAAGAGTCCTACGGCTGTCTGGCAGGCACCCATGCAAGAGATAAGGACGCGATCGTTGCAGTAATGTGTCTGTGCGAGACCGCTGCATGGTGCAAGAAGCACGGCATGACCTGCTGGGATCAGATGCTTGCACTGTATGAGAAATATGGCTACTACAAAGAAACCCAGTATGCCATCACCCTGAAGGGAATCGACGGCGCAGCCCAGATCTCCGCAATGATGGATAAGCTTCGCAGCAATCCTCCGAAGAATTTCGGCGACCTGCAGGTTGTAGAGATGCGCGACTACGATAAGGATCAGGTTAAAGATATGGCAACCGGCGCGGTTCGCCCGACCGGACTTCCCAAGTCCAACGTTCTGTACTTTGAACTGACCAACAATTCCTGGTGCTGTGCACGTCCGTCCGGAACCGAGCCCAAGATCAAATTCTATATGGGCGTAAAGGGAACCAGTCTGGAAGATGCACAGGCAAAGGTTGACAAGCTGACCGCTGACCTGAAGGCAATTCTGTAAAAGAAAAAGCCGGAGCACCAGCAGCGTATTTTGCAGCAAAAATGCAGCATGCGCTCTGGCATAGGGTTTATATCACGAATCAAAAGGACACGGCGCGTGCCCGGTGTCGGAGTTTTCCGGCACTTGGGCACGCGCAGGCGTCTGTAGCAGGAAAAGGAGTTCGACGGATGTCTGTTTTTTCCCTATCCAATCTGAAAAAAACCTGGAATTATCTGCAGAAAAACGGAATCAGAAATGCCGTGTGGGCGGTGTTGGAGCGGATTGGGCAGGAACAGGAGGTCTATACTTGGCAGGAGCCGGACGAAAAGACACTTTCGTTCCAACGGGAGCATTCTGCTTCCTTGCGCATCAGTATCATCGTTCCGGCATACCGGACGAAAAAAGAGCATCTGGAGGCGATGCTTAATAGCGTGTCGAGGCAGTCGTATCCGCACTGGGAGCTGATTGTAGCGGATGCGGGAGGCACGGCAGAGTCTGTACAGGCCTGGGCAAAAAAGAACGGAATCTGCCTGCGGAAAGCGGCAGATGCATCAAATCTTGCAGAATGGATGGATCAGAGCATCATGCTCTGCACCCTTTCCGAAAACAAAGGAATTTCCGCCAATACGAACGCAGGAATTGAACTTGCGGCGGGAGACGCGGTCGGTCTGCTGGATCACGACGATCTGCTGACTGCGAATGCGCTCTGGGAGATGGCGGATTGTCTGGAAAAAGAAAAAAAGCGCGGAAAACAAAAGCTTGTGCTGTTTTCCGATGAAGATAAATGCGACGGAGCGGCGAGCCGCTTCTATGAGCCGAATTTCAAGCTGGATTTTGACGGGGAATTGCTTTTGACCAACAATTATATCTGTCATTTTACGGTGATCGAAACGGCATTTTTGAAAGAACTAAAGCTGCGCAGCGGATTTGACGGGGCGCAGGATTACGATCTGATGCTGCGGGCGTATGCGGCAGGCGGACAGTTTGTGCATGTGCCGAAGGTGCTGTACCACTGGCGCTGCCATGAAGCGTCTACGGCGTCGAACCCGCAGAGCAAGCGCTATGCTTACGAGGCGGGGCAGCGTGCGCTGGAAGATTATTGTCTTCGAAAAGGCTGGAAGGCGACAGTGAGCGGGCTGAAACATCTTGGCTTTTATCGGGAAGACTATGAAGACAGTGTATTTTGCCAGCGCCCGGAAATCGGGATTTGGGCAAAGCCTCTGCCGGGCGGCAGGGATATTTTTGGCATCCGGCATCCGAAAGGCTTCCTGGTGAGCGGACTGTATGAAAACGACGGTTCAATGCGGTATGCAGGGCTTCGGAAAGGATATTCCGGACCGATGCACCGTGCAGCGCTGCAGCAGAGCGCACCGGCAGCAGACCTGCGCAGCATGGAGGTTTGCAGCGCATTAAAGGAGCGTTACGCGCAGACGATAGCGGAATTAAAAGAAGCCTGCCAGGGGCTTCCGACGGCAGCGCAGGAAACAAAGATCCTTCAAAAGAGTATGGAATTTTGTAAAGAAGCGACAGCGGCAGGGTATGGGATTTTATGGGATCCGCAGGCGTAAGCCGCAGATAGAGTGCACCGCGGCAGGCGGCTTTGTTGCTGCGTAGGCAGGCAATCCGCGCTCTGAGGCTTTCCCTCGCGCGGACGGCAAACACAGGAAACATGAGGAGCAAAATCGGTGGATGAAAACGACCGTGGTAATACCGAACTATAACGGAAAACATTTTCTGCAGGACTGTCTGGACAGCCTGCTTCAGAGCACAGTGGAAATCGCCGTGATCGTTGTGGATAATGGGTCGACGGACGGAAGTGTTTCGTGGATACAGGAGCATTTTCCGCAGGTGAAGCTGATCTGTTTTTCGGAAAATAAGGGTTTTTGTACGGCAGTCAATACCGGAATTGAAGCTGCTGCTACACCGTACGTTTTTCTTTTAAATAACGATACAAAAACCGACCGCTTCTGCCTGGAATGTCTGGAAAGGGCAATGGACGCGGATGAGAAGATTTTTTCAGTCGGGGCGAAGATGCTTTCGATGAAGGAACCGGAGCTTGTCGATACGGCGGGGGATCTGTACTCGGCATTTGGCTGGGCGTATGCGATTGGCAAAGGAAGGCCTTCTTCCAATTACACAGCGCCAAAGCGCGTTTTTTCCAATTGTGCAGGGGCGGCGCTCTACCGCAAGGCACATCTGGAGCAGATCGGAGGGTTTGACGAGCTTCATTTTGCATACCTGGAAGACGTGGATATCGGATACCGGGCGCAGATTTTCGGGCTGAAAAATGTCACAGAGCCGGCTGCAGTCGTCTATCACGCGGGGAGCGGTTCTACCGGTTCGCGGTACAATGCGTTTAAGGTGACGCATTCTTCGAGAAACAATATTTATCTGATCTATAAAAATATGCCGCTGCTGCAGCTGATCCTGAATCTGCCGTTTTTGCTGGCGGGATTTTTGATGAAACAGCTGTTTTTTATGAAAAAAGGATTTGGAGCGACTTACGCAAAAGGAATCCGGGCGGGAATCTGTCTGTCTGCTTCGAAAGAGGGACGCGCGCATAAGGTCCCCTTTGCAGGACGAAATTTGCTGCATTATTGCAGTTTGCAGTTACAGCTGTGGGTCAACCTGTTTCGGCGTGTGTGAGCGGTGATTGTGGGCGTACACAAGTGTTACGGTTCACCTGCGCGATTCGTAAAAATCCTTGTGCTTTGCTGGAAGGTATTGTATACTACATTTTGAATATGGGGACGAGCCGTAATGATAAAGGATAATCAACGTTATTTGAACCGGCTTCATGTTGTTGTAGATGCCGTGGTTACAGCAGCTTCCTATCTGTTGGCCTGGTGGCTGATGTTCGGGAGCCGCTTTGCAGATAAAGAAATAGGTGTACTGGACATGGGCATATATTTTTCCGCCCTTTATTTTGTTGTACCCGGTTATCTGATCCTTTATTACTGGAACAAATTGTATACGCCGAAGCGTGTACAACGCCCGGAAAATGAAATACTGAATATTATCAGGGCGAATCTGATCGGAATTATCCTGTTTCTTGCAGGGTTATACCTTGCCAACTCCATCGACCGCGAGCTGCAGCATTTTTCCCGCGGCATGCTGGCATTATTTGCCATCATCAATACGATTTCGGGAATTCTGGTGCGTGCGCTGATCCGTAGAATCCTGCATCTGATGCGCAAACGCGGTTATAATTTGAAACACATTTTGCTGGTGGGGTATTCTCGTGCGGCGGAAGCCTATATCGACCGGATTATCGCCAATCCCCAGTGGGGCTATATGGTGCGGGGCATTCTGGACGATAATGTGCCGAGAGGCGCGGTTTACAAGGGAGTCAAGGTGCTTGGTTCCATCGATAACCTGCCCTTTATCCTGCCGGAAAACAAACTGGATGAGATCGCTGTGACCCTTGCGCTGCAGGACTACGACCGTCTGGAAGAGATTGTCAATCTCTGTGAAAAATCCGGCGTGCATACGAAGTTTATTCCGGACTATAACAGCCTGATTCCGGGCAAGCCTTATACGGAGGATCTTGGCGGACTGCCGGTCATCAACATCCGTTATGTCCCGCTGAGCAACACATTAAATGCGGTTGCAAAGCGCGCTGTGGATATTGTCGGTTCGCTTTGCGGATTGATAGTGACGTCGCCGCTTCTTTTGATCGTAGCAATTTTGATCCGTGCGACGAGTAAGGGACCGATTATTTTCAGTCAGGAAAGAATCGGACAGCACAATCATGCGTTTAAAATGTACAAATTCCGTACAATGTATGTTCAGGACACCACGGAAGAAAAGAAGGGCTGGACGACGAAAAACGATCCCCGCGTCACAAAGGTGGGGCGGATTCTGCGCAAGACCAGCATTGATGAGCTGCCGCAGCTGTTTAATATCCTGATCGGGGATATGAGTCTGGTAGGTCCCAGACCGGAGCGCCCGCAGTATGTTGAGAAGTTTAAGGAAGAGATTCCGCGCTATATGATCAAGCACCAGGTTCGTCCGGGGCTGACCGGCTGGGCGCAGATCAACGGCTACCGGGGAGATACGTCGATTCGCAAACGAATTGAGTATGATATTTATTATATTGAAAACTGGAGCATGAGCTTTGATTTCAAAATCATGTTTTTAACTATTTTCAGAGGATTTATCAACGAAAACGCGTATTGATTTGGATGCGTGAAAAAAACACAAGGAGAGGAAAACATGTCAACAGGTACAAATAGCTCTAAGAGAGCACCGCAGAGAAGTGGCAGTTCCAGCAGCAGAAAAAAGATGTCTGCAAAGAAGCGTAAGGCAAAACAGAGAAGAAGAATCATCTTCTTTGCAGTAGAAATCGTAGCGCTGATCGTTTTACTGATTGCGATTGTCGGCGTCAATATGGTAACGAAGATTGACAAGATCAAGATCAATGAAGAAGATATTGTGGTAAACCCGCAGGTAGAAAATAATAAGGAAATGAAAGGCTACCGTAATATCGCACTGTTTGGTGTGGATTCCAGAAAGGGCAAGCTGGGCAAGGGCTCCCGTTCCGACACAGTCATGATCGCATCTATCAATCAGGACACCGGAGACGTCAAGCTGGTTTCCGTTTACCGCGATACCTACTTAAATCTCGGAACGGACAGCTACAATAAAGCGAATGCGGCATATGCGCAGGGCGGTCCGGAGCAGGCGATCAACATGCTGAATATGAACTTTGACCTGGATATCACAGAATATGTGACAGTGGGCTTTGATGCGCTGATCGAGACCATTGACGAGCTGGGCGGCATAGACATTGACGTGCACGATAACGAAATCGACCATCTGAACAACTATCAGCGAAGCATGTTCGTAGAAAATGAAAATGATGCGCTGAACGAGAACATCGTAAAGGTTACGCATTCCGGTATGCAGACGCTGAACGGTCTGCAGGCAACCGCATATTGCCGTATCCGCTATGTCGGCGATGACTTCGGTCGTGCAGAGCGTCAGCGGAAAGTGCTGATGGCATGTATGGATAAGGCAAAGACCATGAGTCCGACTACTCTGGTATCGATCCTGAACAAGGTGATGGAAAATGTATACACCAACCTGGATGTGACGGAAATGGCTTCCATCCTGTCCGATGTTGCAAATTATCAGATCGTAGCACAGGACGGTGTGCCATTTGAAGATAGCCGTGCAACCGGCACAATTGGCAAGAAGGGTTCCTGTGTTATTCCGCTGGATCTGGAAACAAACGTTGTCAAGCTCCATGAGCTGCTGTTCGACGTAACCGAGTACGAACCTTCCGATCAGGTAAAACAGTACAGCCAGAAGGTACAGGCAGACACCAGCCAGTATATGAAAAAGTAAAATATGGATTCTGTAAAAGTAGATGTTATCATTCCGACATTTCACCCGAAGGAACGTTTTCTGGCGCTGATGGAGCAGCTGGAGAAGCAGGTGCTTGCGGTGAACCGGATTGTAATTGTAAATACCGAAAAAAAAGCGTTTGAAGCGCTGATGGATTGCGACACATTTTTAAAAGAGCATCCAAAAGCGATGCTATTCCATATCTCTCAGGATGAGTTCGATCATGGAAAAACACGGAACCTCGCTGTTTCCAATTCGGATGCGGAGGTGTTTGTCTGCATGACGCAGGATGCGCTTCCGGCGGATGCGTATCTGACGCAGGAGCTGTGCAAGGCCTTGTTTTCCGATGAAAAAATCGCAGCCGCCTATGCAAGACAACTTCCGGAAGAAAATTGCAGCCGAATGGAACGCTATACGAGGCAGTTCAATTACCCGGAGCAGCCGTCGGTCAAAACAAAGGCGGATCTTTTGAGGCTCGGAATCAAGACATATTTTTGCTCGAACGTCTGCGCCGCCTATAAGCGCGATATTTTTGAACAGCTCGGCGGATTCGTGAATCATACGATTTTTAACGAGGATATGATTTATGCTGCCGGAGTGATTCAGGCGGGCTATGCGATCGCCTATGCAGCGGATGCGAAGGTGATTCATTCCCACAATTATTCCGGCTGGCAGCAGTTTACAAGAAACTTTGACCTCGGTGTATCCCATGTGCAGTACCCGGCTGTGTTTGACGGTGTGCCGCCGGAGGGCGAGGGCATGAAGCTGGTCAAAAAGACCGCCGTTTATCTTGCAAAAACCGCACCGTGGCTTCTGCCGAAGCTGATCTGGCAGAGCGGCATGAAATGGCTGGGCTACCGTTTCGGTAAAAAATACCAGAAGCTTCCGCCTGGGCTGGTTCGCTTCTGCAGTTTGCAGAAAGGCTACTGGAAGCAGGAGAAAGAATAAGACATAAAAAGTCGTTTCCGAAAAACTCCGGAAGCGGCTTTTTTCACAGAATGGACACAACTATTCGGTATACTGTCTGCAGAGCAAGCAGACGCACCGGATACGGCAGCGAATGAGAAAAGAGGTCACAACATGGGTTACGGATACGACCCGGAAGAAACAACCGGACAGGAGCATATGGACGGCACAGCGCCGGAGAGCGGCGGGCAGGAATACACGGACAGTGCACAGAAAACGGATGCGTCGGATATGTCGGCATACAGTGGCGTGTCCGATGACACATCGGCATATAGCAGCGGAAGCACGGGTGCGGCGGATAACGCACAGAACGCATCCGACAACATGCAGGACACATTCAACAGCGCATCGGACGCTGACCAGGGCGCGCAGCCCTCGCGCAGCCGTTACGAATATCAAAATTATTATAACGACAGATACCGGGGCGATGATTCAAAACAGAAATATGGCTATCAGCCAGGCGTACAGCAGACGCCTGCGCCCAAAAAAAGAGATTCTGCGGGCAAATGGATTGCTGTTAGCGCACTTGTCGTCATTTTTGTTTGCGTCTGCATTGGAATCGGCTTGATCGGAGTTTATTCGATCCGATCGGCAAATCAGCTGGATTCCGCGTCGGTCGGCGTTTTGGAGGTAGCTCCGGATGCAGGAGATGATGCAAAAAATCAGGAAGATGACGGAAACCATGCAGCAACAGACAGTCCCGAACGCTCTGAAGCAGGACGATCTGGAGATTCGTCCCTGACAGAGGATACAACAACGGGAGACGGACAGGTTGCTGCAGCATCGGAAATTGCACAGCAGCAGAGCGCATCTGCAGTTGTAACGGATGTAACGCAGGTTGTAGAAGCGGTAATGCCGGCGTGCGTTTCGATTACGAATAATTTTACACAGACGGTACAGGATTTCTGGGGACAGACTTATTCCCAGGATGAGACGGCAAGCGGTTCCGGGATTATCATCGGAGAAAACGAGCAGGAGCTTTTGATCGTTACCAACAATCACGTAGTGGACAGCACAGAGCAGCTGTATGTTCAGTTTATCGACGGGGAAACCGTAGAAGCGCAGGTAAAGGGTACCGATGCTTCCGCAGACCTTGCAGTCGTTGCAGTAAAACTGGATACCATTGCGAACAGCACAAAACAGGAAATCTGCATTGCAAGGATGGGAGATTCGGACAGCCTGAAAATCGGTGAACCGGCCATTGCGATCGGTAATGCACTAGGCTATGGACAGTCTGTGACGACAGGCGTTATCAGTGCACTGAACCGTAAGATAGATAGCAGCAATTCCGAAGAAGGAACTTCCCTGATTCAGACGGATGCAGCGATCAACCCCGGTAACTCCGGCGGAGCACTGCTGAATATGCGGGGCGAGGTGATTGGAATTAACTCCAATAAGATCGGCGGCTCGTCAATCGAGGGAATGGGTTACGCGATTCCGATTTCGACGGCAAGACCGATTATTGAAGATCTGATGGAACGCCAGACGCGGACGAAATATTCCGAGGAAGAGCGCGGATATCTTGGAATTTCCTGCATCAATGTGACGAGCGATTTGTCCGAGAACTTCAGTATGCCGCAGGGAATTTTTGTGGCGCAGGTTTATTCCGGAACCGGTGCGGAAGCTGCCGGATTGGTGCGCGGCAACATTGTGGTGGCGTTTGACGGCGTAACCGTTCAGAATCAGGAAGAGCTGACGAAGCAGATGCAGTATTATAAAGCTGGGGAGAGCGTTGAAATTACGATTATGGTAAATTCAGCAAACGGTTATCAGCAGAAAAACGTGACAGTCACGCTTTCTTCCTATGACCAGATCAATGCGGCGAGCAAGGCTGCACAGGAAAGCAAACAGAGATAAAAAACGGAACCGGGATGGCTGGGCGAGAGCTGCAGTCATCCCGGTTTTGCGAATAGCGCGTGTGAACAGTAGCCATTTCTGTACAGGAGACAGTTGTTTAGAGAAAGTTTACTTGTCTCAGGAACGATCCTGCATTATACTTTTGATAGCAGAAAGCGGAAGATGAGGTAACCGACTATGGATGAAAAAGAATTTGAAGATATTTGTTATATTTGCCGCAGACCGGAAAGCAAGGCGGGAAGAATGTTCCACCTGCCGAATAACATCTGTATCTGCGACGACTGTATGCACAAGACGATGGATGCGGTAAGTCAGTTCGATTATCAGCAGATGATGAATAATCCGATGTTCATGAACATGTTGAATAATCCGTTCAATCCGTATGGAGATCCAACAAAGTCGAATGGAACGTCAGGACAGAAATCTGCAGGCGGCGGAAACGAAAAAAGCGACGCAGAAACAACTGACGCAGAAACAACTGACGCACAGGATGGAAACAACGCATCCGACAACACTGCCGCTGACATTCTGGAGGCATCCGATGCGGATGACGATTCCAAGAATGACTCCGACGAATCCTCGGGCAATAGAAGAGGATTCCCGAACATCAGCTTCATCAATCTTGCGGATTTCATGAACGACGGGATGCCGCAGAAACAGAAGATCAAGAAAAAAGGAACCGGCACAAAGCCGTTGATTGATTTAAAGTCCATTCCCGCACCACATAAGATTAAAGAGCAGCTTGATCAGTATGTGATCGGTCAGGAATATGCCAAAAAAGTCATTTCCGTAGCAGTTTACAACCATTATAAGAGGGTTGCCACCGGCACAATGGATGAGATTGAAATCGAAAAGTCCAATATCCTGATGATCGGACCTACCGGCAGTGGTAAGACCTATCTGGTAAAGACGCTGGCGAAGCTTCTGGACGTTCCGCTGGCGATTGCGGATGCAACCTCCCTGACAGAGGCGGGGTATATTGGTGACGACATCGAAAGCGTTGTGAGCAAGCTTCTCGCTGCAGCGGACAACGATGTGGATAAGGCGGAGCAGGGCATCATCTTTATCGATGAGATCGATAAAATCGCACGCAAGCACAACACGACTTCCCGGGATGTCTCCGGGGAATCGGTGCAGCAGGGCATGCTGAAGCTGTTGGAGGGAGCAGACGTGGAGGTTCCGGTCGGTGCGAACAGCAAAAACGCGATGGTTCCGCTCACAACAGTCAATACGAGAAATATTCTCTTTATCTGCGGCGGCGCGTTCCCGGATCTGGAAGAGATTATCAAACAGCGGCTGCGCAAAAAGACCTCGATCGGCTTTGATGCGGAGTTAAAGGATCGCTGGGATAAGGAAAAGGATATCCTTTCCATGGTAAAAGTGGAAGATCTGCGGACGTTCGGCATGATACCGGAGTTCTTGGGCCGTCTCCCTGTGATCTGCACGCTGGAGGGCTTGAACCGGGATATGCTGGTACGGATTTTGAAAGAGCCGAAAAATGCGATTTTGAAACAGTATCAGAAGCTTCTGGAGCTGGACGAGGTGAAGCTGGAGTTCACCGACGATGCACTGGAAGCGATTGCAGACAAGGCGATGGAAAAAGATACCGGTGCTCGTGCGCTTCGTTCGATTATTGAAGAATTTATGTTGGATATCATGTATGAAATTCCGAAGGATGACAATATCGGACGCGTGACGATTACCGGAGATTATATCCGGGGAACCGGTGGACCGCTGATTGATATCCGCAGTAACGGTTATTCGCTGGAAGAGCGGGATCAGATGAAACAGATCGCAGCGGCGGAAACGAAAGAAGCTTGAACTTTGAACTGCATGAAGAAAATGTTCGAAAGCTGAGAGTTCAACGGAATACTACAGGAACATATCAGCAATACTGCGCATATGCTGATATAAAATCCGCAGGGCACAGGGGGAAATTTCTGTGTTCAAAGGAGACAGATGAACTGTCGGGAAAAAATTCTTTCTGAAGATTATATGAGTATTTTGCTGGACTATGTGCCGGAGGAAGCAAATCAGGAGGACGAAGCCTTCTGCTATCAGCAGGTGGATGGAACTCTGGGAATTTATTATCTGGATCGGTCTGCGGTGCTGCCGCTTTCTCCGGTCAATTACCTGTATCGCTACCTTCCACAGTTGTTTTGCCTCGGTGCGTTTCCAGCGGCGGGAAGTCGGACGTTTCGTACAGAACCGTTGGAAGGCTCCGGGATTCTGGCACAGCAGCGGCCCCCGTTGGAGTTGACGGGGCGCAGGGTAGTGATGGCGTTTATCGATACCGGGATTTCTTATGAAAACCCGGTATTTCGCTATTCTGATGGCAGCAGCAGGATTCTGGCGATTTGGGATCAGACGGATCAGAGCGGACAGTCGCCGGAGGGGTTTTTATATGGAACGGAATACGTCCGGGAACAGATCGACCGGGCGTTGGAGCTGGAAGATCCGCACAGCCTGGTGCCGGAAAAAGATGAAATTGGACATGGAACCGCAGTGGCGAGCGTCGCGGCGGGAAGCCGTCTGGAAGAGGGCAGCCTGTTTACCGGTGCAGCGCCGGATTGCGAGATTGTAGCAGTCAAGCTTCGCCCTGCAAAACAATATCTCCGGGATTATTATCGGATCGCGGACAAAGAACCGGCATACAGCACAGACGATATTCTGCTCGCTGTGAAATATGTGCAACAGTTTGTGATCCCGCTGTACCGTCCGATTGTGATCTGCCTGGGGCTGGGGACGTCCTTTGGAAGCCACAGCGGCGTTTCGTTGTTTTCGGAGTATTTGCAGAGGATCGCGCGCAGCGTTTCACAGGCGGTGGTGATCGGGGGTGGAAATGAAGGAAACACGGCGGGCCATTTTCGGGGGAGGCTGACAGAAAACCAGCAGCAGGTGGAGCTTCGGGTCGGAGAAGGCGTCACAGGATTTACGGCGGAGCTATGGGGAAGCAAGCCGTCAGTGTTCCGGCTTGCGGTTCGATCACCCGGCGGGGAGCAGCTGCCGGAGGTGGAATTTGGTCTGGGCAGCACAGTGGAATACACGTTTGTCTATGAAAAGACGCGGATACAGATTACAGATACTGCAAACGAACGCAATACCGGAGATCAGTTGATGCTGATCCGCTTTACAGCACCGTCTCCTGGCGTCTGGACATTTTTAATCCGTGGAGCACGGGTATTTCCGGAAAGTATTTTTGATATTTGGCTTGCACCGCAGCAGTTTCGAAGCGGCGAGCTGTTTTTTCTGGTTCCGGACCCGGATGTGACGCTCACAGTTCCCTCCTATACGACAGATGCGGTGACGGTCACTTTTTATAATAGTGAAAACGGAAGCTTTTATTACCGCAGCGGCAGGGGCTTTGGCAGAACCGGGGAGATCAAGCCGGATCTGGCGGCGCCGGGCGTGGAGATCAGCACGGTAAACGGTCCCTACAGCGGCAGCTCTATGGCGGCTGCACTTACGGCAGGAGCCTGTGCGCAGCTGATGCAGTGGTGCGTTGCGGAGAACAATTACCCGAGGATTTCCGGAAGGGGAATCCAGACGTTTCTAAGCCGCGGTGCGCGGGAACAGACACAGGAAGAATACCCGAGCAGAAGATGGGGCTACGGACAACTGGACATGAGGAGGACATTTGATGAAATTGCAGGAAATTATCCGGAATAACTACAAATTTGCAGGAATCGCTGCAGCATCCTTCCTGATTGACGAGGGAATGAAAAATTACGTAGAAGAATACGACGTGCTGGATACGCCGAAGGAAATTTTAGATGGAAAGGCGGTTCTGCGGCGCTATCACAACAAGGGCGCATTTTTAAATTTCGGAGAACAAAAACGAAAGCTGGTGACATTGCTGTCCGTTCTTCTGACGGTGGCAGTGCTGGTGGTGTTTGTGCTGACGCTTGGAATGCGCGGGAAAAAGCTTTTGAAGGCCGGGTTATCGCTTTTACTGGGCGGCGCTTTTTCTAATACCTACGACCGCGTGATGCGGGAATATGTCGTGGATTATGTCAGCCTGAAAACAGGAATTGCAGCGATCGATCGCGTGGTATTCAATCTGGCGGATCTTTGCATCCTGATCGGCACGATGGCGGTGGTGCTGGGTACGCGTGGACTGTAACAAACAATGTTTGCAATTTATAGTTGACAAAACAGGAGAAACTGATTATTATACGTATAAACATATCAAAAAAATAGGTTTAAAGAAACGGCGCATATATGCACAGTTTCGGCGGCATCGGATATTTACAGAACCAAACGATTTGTGATATGATAAGGGCTGATGTGTGATGGTTCGGAAATCCGAACCTAATCCTGAAAAACCAGGCATCTGAGAGGATGCTGGGAAGGCAGAGTGATAAAAGTGGAACCAATGATACGGATTGCAGGCGTCAGTAAGACGTTTTCTGTCAAAGACAATAAGGTGGAAGCACTGAAAAATGTCAGTCTTGACATTGCAAAGGGTGATATTTACGGCATCATCGGTATGTCCGGCGCAGGCAAAAGCACGCTGGTACGATGCTTAAACTTCCTGGAACGGCCCACAGAGGGTACTGTTTATGTGGAGGGACAGGATCTTTCTACCCTGGATGCAAAACAGCTGCGACAGCTGCGCAAGCATGTTGCAATGATCTTTCAGAATTTTAATCTGCTGATGCAGCGGACGGTTCTGGATAATGTATGCTTCCCGATGGAAATTGCGGGCGTGGATAAAAAGACAGCCCGGGAAAAGGCAAGGGAATTTCTAAAGGTAGTAGAGCTTTCCGACAAAGAGAAAGCATATCCGGCACAGCTGTCTGGCGGACAGAAGCAGCGAGTAGCGATCGCAAGGGCGCTGGCAATGAACCCGACGATCCTGCTGTGTGATGAAGCGACCAGTGCCTTGGATCCTACTACGACAAAGTCAATTCTGGCTTTGTTAAAGGATATTAACGAAAAATACGGCATTACGATCGTGATCATAACACACTCCATGGAAGTTGTTCAGGAAATCTGTACCCATGTGGCAATCATTGATGCAGGAGAGCTGGCAGAAAATGGTACAGTGGCAGATGTTTTTGCAAGCCCCAAGTCCAGAGCTGCAAAGAAGCTGGTATTTCAGGGGGATCAGAAGGTGGCGATTATGAAGAGCCGCCGCTGCATTCGCATCGTATTTACGAAGAACTCTTCTTTCGAACCTGTGATTGCGAACATGGTTCTGGAATGCAGGGCGAGCGTCAATATTCTGATGGCGGATACCCAGGACATCGGCGGAATTGCAACCGGTCAGATGATTCTGCAGCTTCCGGAGGAAAATCAGACCGCAGACAAGATGATTGCGTATCTGAGAGAAAAAAATCTTACAGTAGAGGAGTTGAAGGATTATGTTGAGTAGCAAGGAAATTAGCATGCTGATCGAGGCTACCGGCACATCCGTCTATATGACGCTGGCCTCTACCCTGATGGCATATGTGATCGGTCTCCCGATCGGAATTTTACTGGTTGTATGCGCACCGGGCGGCTTGAAGCCTAAGGCTGTGCTGTATAAGATCCTGGATTTTATCGTAAATATTACGAGATCCATTCCGTTCCTGATTCTGATGCTGCTTGCAACGCCGCTGGCACGTCTGGTGACAGGCAAATCCTATGGTGCAAATGCAACGATCATTTCACTGACACTGGCAGCAGCACCGTTTATTGCCCGTCTGGTGGAGTCTTCTCTTCTTGAGGTGGATAAGGGTGTGATTGAGGCGGCTCAGAGTATGGGTGCAAGTATCTGGCAGATCGTTTTTAAGGTGCTGATCGGAGAGGCGAGAGTTTCTCTGATCGTCGGTTCCACGATTGCACTGGGGACTGTGCTTGGCTATACTGCAATGTCCGGTGCCATCGGCGGCGGCGGCTTAGGGGATGTGGCGATCCGTTACGGCTATTCCAGATGGGATACCAAAATCCTTCTGGCGACGGTTGTACTGCTTGTTATTCTGATGCAGATCATTCAGATTGTCGGCAGCCGTTTATCCAAGAAACTGGACAGAAGACTGACCCATTGAGGGGCAGGATATTCTGTTTAGTCATAGAGTGGTTCCGGATACCAGAAAATCCGGCCGAGAGAGGAGAATATTATGAAAAGAAAAGTACTGGCACTGGCATGCACACTGGCACTGAGCGCAGGTCTGCTGGCAGGCTGCGGCAGCAGCACAGATACTGCTGCAGAAGCAGAGAGCACTGTAGCAGCTGTTGAAAGCACCGAAGCTGCAGAAGCAGAATCTACCGAGGCAGAAAGCACCGAGACTGCAGCAGAAGTGGAATCCAAAGGCACCATTACGGTTGCAGCAACTCCTGTTCCTCATGCAGAAATCCTGGAGGCGGCAAAAGATCTGATGGCTGCAGAAGGCTGGGACCTGGAAATCGTAGAATTTACCGATTACGTACAGCCTAACGAAGTAGTGGAGAGCGGCGATGTAGATGCAAACTACTTCCAGCACGTGAATTACTTAAATAGCTATAATGAAGAAAAAGGAACGCACCTTGCGATCGCAGGCAAGATCCATTACGAGCCTCTTGGTCTGTATCCCGGCAAGCAGAGCGACCTCGCTGCAATCACAGACGGCGCTGAAATCGCAGTTCCAAACGATACAACAAACTGTGCAAGAGCACTGCTGTTACTGGAGGCAGAGGGTCTGATCAAGCTGGATCCCGAAGCTGGTATCACTGCAACAGAGAATGACATCATTGAGAACCCTCATAACATCAAGATCGTTCCTCTTGCAGCGGAGCAGGTAGCCCGTACTCTGGAAGATGTTGACTTCGGTGTTATCAACGGCAACTACGCTATGGAGGCTGGCCTGACCAGTGCAGATGCAGTTGCTCTGGAGTCTGCTGATTCCGAAGCAATCCAGCAGTATGTAAACGTGGTTGCAGTTAAGGAAGGCAATGAGAACAACGAAGGTGTACAGGCACTGGTAAAGATTCTGAAATCTGATGAGATCAAAGACTTCATCAACGAGAACTATAAGGGCAGCGTTGTTCCTTACGACGGAGAATAATTTCCGCGAAGGACAGCTTTGAACCTGTAAAAGCGATGAACGAAATGAAAGAATGGAACATTTTCGGTCTGCTGTAAAAACAGCGCCGATAGAAAACTGCCATCTGACGGGAAACTGCCAGGTGGCAGTTTTTTTATCGTATAGGAAACTTCGTTTCCATACGATAAAAATGCTCCGCGAGGATGCGCACTCGGCGCAGGGGCAGATGGTTGCCGAGCATGTATTCTATTGTTTTACCTGAAAGGTAAGATGTGATATAATGAGCACGAAAGAAAAACAAGCGACGCCGAAGGCGGCATTTGTTTTTCTTGTGCCATTAGAGAACGAGCAGCCTGCGTAGCAGGCGGCAAAGCGCGTCAGCGCGGGCTCGTGATATAATGAGCGCAAGTGAGCGGGAACAGGCGAAGCCTGCTCATCGCGAACGGCGAAGTTATTGAGTGAGCTATGCTCACGATATAATGAGCGCAAGAGAGCGGGAACAGGCGAAGCCTGCTCATCGCGAACGGCGAATGCCGATCATGAACGAAGTTCATGATATAATGAGCGCAAGTGAGCGGGAACAGGCACGATACTGTGAAAAATGTGCCAAAAGCGCGTAAGTGTGAGCAATTATAAACAAAAGCCTCAAAGTGCCATTGCTGGTAGAATTTGTAATTAGGAGACTGGAATGAAACGATTTTTAGGATGGTTGGATCGCCGTTGGTACCTGTTTTTGGCAGGCGGCTGTATCGGCGCAGAGCTGCTGGTATTTTTGATTTTTCGGGAGAACAGCTATTTTACAGTGCAGGATAACCTCGATTTGTTTGTCGCGCACTTTCAGGTACTGAGCCACTCAAACAGCTGGTTTGCACACGGCGCGACGGTTCCGATGCTGGGCGGCATCAGCCGGGACAGCCTGAGCAGCGAATGGAACCTATACAATATTTTGTATACATTTATGCCGGTATTTTGGGCGTACCTGACGGGGTATTTTTTGAAAATCCTGATCGGGACAGGCTCTTTTGTTCTGCTGGCAAAGGATGTCTATCAAAAAGCGTATCCGCGGTACCGGGGAATCGCCTGGGCGGCTGGGCTGTGCTATGGACTTCTGCCGCTGTTCCCGGCATATGGAATCGCGTTTGCATCGATTCCGCTCGCAGTGTTTATTTTACGGCGGATCTATCGGAAAGAGGGAAAATGGTGGTATGCACTGCTTTTTGTCTACCCGTTTTTATCGTATTTTTCCTACTTCGGATTTTTTCTGCTGGCGTATCTGGTGTGTGCGGTTGTGATTGTGTCGATTCGAGACAAAAAATTCTGCGGTCGTCTGGCAGTCGCTGTGCCGGTGCTGGCGGCTGGCTATGTTTGCTTTGAATATCGTCTGTTTGGACAGATGCTGTTTTCGGATGTCAAGACGATACGGGAAACGATGGTAGAGAGCAATTTGAACTTTTCCGAGGTACTCGGTCAGATCAGGGAAGCGTTTTTGACGCCGGTGTTCCATGCGGCTTCCGACCATGCAGTTTTCGTGCTGCCGGTGTGCGTAATTGTACTCGTCTGGCAGCTGGTGGCGGCAGTTCAGAAGAAAAATCTGAAAAAGTTCAAAAGCAGCGCGCTTTTGTGGGTGCTCTTGCTGATCGTGTTCAATTGTCTGGTGTATGGATTGTACTTTCAGGGGGACTTCCGGGGATTGTTTGAAACGCTTCTGCCTCCATTAAAAGGTTTTCAGTTCAATCGAACCGTATTTTTCAATCCGTTTTTATGGTATGCGGCGCTGTTTCTGGCGTTAAAAGCGCTCTACGATACCGGAAAGCTTTTCTGGAAACGGATCGCAAATCTGGCAGCGTGCATTGCAGCTGCTGTAATTTTGCTCACACCTGCGGTTTACAATGAATTTTACTGGACCTGCTATCATCAGGCGTACCGTGCAGTGAAGCATACAGAGGTCAATCTGTTGAACTTCCGGGAATACTACAGCACCGACCTGATGGAGGAGATCAAGGCGGATATCAATTATGATGGAGAATATGCGGCCGGCTACGGATTGAACACCGCTGTGCTGGAATACAGCGGGATTTCCACGCTGGACGGCTATCTCGGTTTTTACCCACAGAGCTATAAGGAAGAATTTACGAAGCTGATCTGGCCTGCCTATGAGAGAGTGCCACAATGGCAGACCTATTACGGGGAATGGGGCGCACGGGCCTACCTGTTTGCCGGGAGCGGCGAGAGTATTTACAATCCTTACCGCAATCAGGTGCTGTCGGATCACCATTTATATTTAGACAGTGAACAGTTTGTAAAAATGGGCGGAAAATATCTTTTTTCCCGTTATGAGCTGGATAATGCAGAAGAGTTAGGCTTCACACTGCGGGGGATTTATTCGAACGAAAGCGCGCCGTATACAATTTACCTGTACGAAATTTGACAAAGTATTTGATACATGATATGATTGTGAGTAATGACCGCAGAGAGCGGTGCTGACAGATAAGGATAAGGGGGACATGTAAAATGCCGATCAGAATCAGCAATTATGCTGGAAAATTTGGATGGAACGCGAGAAAATATTTTCCTAGACTGGCATCTGAACTTTACCTGAAGCTTCAGTTTACGACCAGAGGAAAGGTACAGCAGGACTATATCGACTATTTTCTGAATGCACCGGAAATTCCGCATCCGCATGTAGTAAACCTGGAGACAATCAATCGCTGCAACTCGACCTGCGAGTTCTGTACGGCGAACAAAAATGCAGAAAAGCGTCCCTATGCCCGCATGTCGGAGGAGCTTTACTACAGCATTATCGATCAGTTAAGGGACTGGAACTACAAGGGACATCTGACCCTGTACGGAAACAATGAGCCCTGGCTGGATACCAGAATCGTAGAGTTCCACAAATACGCAAGAAAACAGCTGCCGGACTGCTTTATCTTTATGTCCACGAACGGACTGATCCTGGACATCGATAAGGTAAAATCGATCATTCCGTATGTCAACCAGCTGATTATCAATAACTACTGTCTGGACATGAAGCTGCATGACAACATTCAGGAGATCTATGATTATGTCAATGCGCATCCGGATGAATTCAAGGACGTTGATATCCTGATTCAGATGCGCTATCTGAAAGAAGTCCTGACCAACCGTGCAGGCAGTGCACCGAACAAAAAGGCGACCAGCAAGATTATCAAAGAAACCTGCCTGATGCCGTTTACCGATATGTGGATCACACCCAACGGCAAGCTGGGTATCTGTTGCTGCGATAACTTTGAAGTGACGGATTTCGGTAACCTGAACAATATCGCGTTGAAGGACGCATGGAACAGTGCCCTGTACAAACGACTGCGTACTGCAGTAAAGGACGGCAGACAGAACTGGGAGTTCTGTAAACACTGTGACTTTATTGACACGAAGCTGCGCACGGACATTGCGAAAGAAGCAATGAAAGAAGCAGGATACGGCAAATACGCGAAATAAACGTCGGTTCATGCGTAAAAGCAGCTGCACAGCAGCAGGGCGCATCGAAGATACAGCTTTGTAGATGACACGGGCGAACTGCACTGAAATTAAAAAGAAAAAAACAGGCTGCAGCCTCTGACAGGAAACTATGTCAGAAAGGCTGCAGCCTGTTTTGGTTTTAGCAAGACGCAGAAACGGCGAAAGAAAACCGCTTTGCGCCTGGTTCTCTTTCGCCGTGTAATTCATGACAATAGAATGCTCGCAGAGCGTGCATTCTATTGTTCGTTTCTGTCTCAGTTTTTCGCTTCGTGATATTCTTTTTCTGTATTGACGTTCCAGATGTTGGAGCGGTCGCGGATACCGTTTACGATGTTGTGTACGACCTCGAAAGAGGTGCACATCGAATGGTCGATGTTGTTGTAACGGTGCTGACCGTTTCTACCGACACAGTAGAGGTTGTCGATGCCGTTGAGCCAGTGGATCAGAGTATCGATTTCCTCGTAGGTATCGAAGTAAGCGGGATAAGCTTTTTTAACAGATTCGGAATGCGTATCAAGCACGTCATCCTTGCTGTCGATCATGCCCATTTTGATGATCTCGTCCACAGCAAAGTCAGAAAACTCCTGATCGGACATATTCCAGAGCTTATCGCCTTCGTTGCAGAAGTATTCCAGACCGATCCATACGGTATGCTCGAGATCGACAACCATGTAAGGCGACCAGTTGTTGTAAATCTGGAAACGGCCGAGCTGTACGTTGCGGTCATGGACATAAACCCAGTTGTCCGGAACGATGTTGCCGACGGTTTTGATCTTGGTCTTGTTTTTCAGATTGAGCTTGCGCACCAGAACGCCCAGTGTGCGGTAATCACGGTAAGGAAGTCCTGCCGCAATTTTGGCTTCTTTTTCCGGAACGTCGTTCATACCGCCGACGAGATCGCGGATCGGCATGGAGGAAATGAAGACGTCAGCTTCTTCGCGGATCTTCTTGCCATCCTGCTCGTAGGTCAGAGCGACGATGTGGTCGTTTGCATCTTTTTCCAGACCGACAACCTTGCAGCCCTTTAAGATTTTACCGCCTAGCTTTTCGATTTCGGAAGCGGTTACGTCCCACAGCTCGCCGGGACCGAGCTTGGGATAGCGGAAGGATTCGATCAGGGAGGTTTCTACCTGATGTGCTTTTTTGGTCGGTACGATTTTCCAGAGGATGTCTTTTAAAATCGCAATAATGGAAAGTCCCTTTACGCGCTGTGCACCCCAGCTGGGATCGATATCCCTGGGATGACGTCCCCAGAGGTTCTCGGTGTAGTGTTCAAAGAACATGGAATAGAGCTTTTTGCCGAAACGGTTAATATAGAAATCCTCGAGGGAGTTTTCCGGGCGTTTGTGGATCAGGCTCGCGAGATAGCTGAAGCCGACCTGCATCGTCTGGAGAAAGCCCATGTTCATGAATAGCTCAGGCTTTAACTGAATCGGGTAATCGTAGAATTTCTGATCAAAATAAATACGGGACACGCGGTTACGGTTTAGCATAACGCGGTCTTCTTTCTGGGGATCGGGACCGCCCTTTTCCAGCGGAACGTCGCGCTGCAGCATGATATCGTCCGCTGCGGGAGCCCCCTGCATGGGAAGCATCTGTTCCCACCATGCATTTACTTCCGGAACCTTGGAGAAAAAGCGGTGACCGCCCATATCCATACGGTTTCCTTTATAGTTGACGGTCTTGGAAATACCGCCCATATGAAAACTCTCTTCAAATACAGTTACTTCGTACTCATCGGACTGCTTTAACAGTTCGTATGCCGCGGTAAGGCCGGCAGGGCCCGCGCCGATGATAAAGGCTTTTTTCATGAAACAGGATTCCTTTCTCTGATCTTGTACTTTCGGTAAAACATTATAATGCGTCAATTATCTTTTATTGTAACATACAAGCAGGCACTGTTCAAGCAGGAAATCAGACCGCAGGAAAGGACAGGTGAACTGGTGTATGATGTTAAGATCGTGCTAAAAACGTTAAAAAGGGGACGCAAAATACACAGGAAGTCGACAGGAGATTACAAAATGATGTATTTCAAATTCTTTTCGGAGGGAAAAAAGTTCTATATAATAAAAGATGTAGTTTTGTATAACGTATAAAACTGCATGGGGATTGAGCCGAAGGCTCGTGATTTTGAGGATGTCCAAAATATGGACAGAAGGGAGATTGCATGAACAGCATCTTATTATCAACGCAGGAATGCGGCAGCCAGGAACTTCTTCAACTGACGGAAATGCTTTGCAGGGAACAGGATTTTCAGATCATTGTTTCAAGGGCGTTTCCCTTTATGGAAAAGGAAAGGAAAACAAAAACCGTAGAAAACAGGGCGGGCGATTTGTTGACAAAGCTCGGGTTTAAGGCGAATCTGAAGGGTGTTGTCTATTTGAAGGCAGCTGCGAGAATCGGTCTTGAGGACAGGGAAGAGCTGGAAGGCGTAACGAAACGACTATATCCAGCCATCGCAAAAGAATGTAGGACGTGTGCCGGCAGAGTAGAGCATGCAATCCGGCATGCCATTCATACGAGCTGGGAAAAGGGAGATGTCAGACAGCAGCGCATGGTGTTTGGATACGACAGGGAAAGTGGAAACCGTCCGACAAACGCGGAGTTTATCGCACGCATGATTGACTGTCTGGAACGGCAGGATCATCTCTTATATTCCTGATTCCTTCATTCGGAAAATCAGCTCTAATTTGATAAAAACGTTCAAAGGGGAACAGCGTTTGGCACAAGTTGCGCCAGAAACGGACTGTTCCCCTTTTATAGTGGACAGATATCTACAGGCTTCGGGTTACGCTGCCTGGTCGGGGACGATACGTCAGGAACCATCCCCCAACCGGTCTGCAGCTTATGCTTTCTCATCCGATCCGATCTGCCAGCAGCATGTCGATCAGGCAGCGTGCGGCAGCGCCGAGAGGACGGCTTGGATCCCGCACGAGACAGATGTAGCGGTTCGGAATTTCCTCTGTAAGGGGAATTGAAACAATGCGTTTTTCAGAAAGTGCCTGCGCTGCCAGATCCTCCGGCATAAACGCAAGTCCCAGATTATGGCTGACAACAGGCAGCAGCAGGTCGGCGCTGGCAAGCTCGATATCGTAGTTGAGGGGAAGTCCGTGGGCGGCAAAGAAGTTCTCATAAAACTGATGGGACATGGTTGCCTCCGTCAGACCGGCGAGAGGATACTGTATCAGCTCCTGCAGGGAGATGGGCTTATCCATGAGCGCAGAAAAACGGGGTCCGCCGACTAAAATGCTGCGAACGGGACGGAGCCGGACTGTGCTGTAAGGCTTTTCAATCTGCAGAGGGGTTGGAACAACAGCGACGTCGGTTCGCCCTTCCTTTAAATCGGAAAGCATGTGGGCAGTGGTTCCGTTACTGATGCGGATTTTGACATCCGGATGCTCCTTCTGGAACAGCGCCAGCCGATCCAACAACAGGCAGTGGAGAGCGGTTTCGGTTGCTCCGACGCTGACTGCTCCACCGTGCAGGCCGAGGGAAAGCCCGAGCTCCTCTTCGCCCCGCAGGATGCGTTCACAGGCGGGAGCAACATATCGGTAAAGCATCTCGCCCTCCGGAGTCAGGGTGACGCCGTGACGGGAACGGATAAAAAGGCGGCAGCCCAGCTCGCTTTCTAAGTTCTGGATGCTCCGGGTCACGGACGGCTGGCTGGAAAGCAACATGGTAGCAGCACGCGTGAAGTTTTTATATTTGGCAACATAATAAAAGGTCCTGTAGTAATCAAAGCTTGCAGACATGGGAAATCCTCCTGGGATCGTGAAAAAAATCACAGATTTTATTCAAAAGCAGACATAAAAGCAATTCTGTAATACGTTTTTGGTATTACACACATATCAGATTTATATTTTTAAAAAAAGGGTAAATCTAGTATAATACGCACGGAGCAAATTGAAAAGCATTTATAACGTACATGCTCAAAACAGTAGAAAAGGAGGCATGTGAACATGGGGCAGTCCATTGAAGAAGTCTTAAACAGGCTTGTGGCTGTGGAAGACGCCGCACAGCAGATGCAGGATGCGGTGGATGCACAGAAAAAGGAACTCGCTGCTCAGATGGAAGAAAAGAAAAAACAGTTTGACAGTATGCTGGAGTTAAAGACAGAACAGAAGACCGAAGAACTGGAAGCAAACATGGAGCACGAGAAGGCAGCCGCGCTGGAAAAACTCCGGGAGGAAACGAAAAAGCAGCTTGCCGGAATGCAGCACAAGTATGATACAGAGCACGACAGGATTTCGGATGAAATTCTGCAGTCCATGATTAAGGATGTGAGCAGATGAGTTTATTTCGTTACAGCGGTCTGACAACGAAGGTACGGGCCATGAGCGGTGCGCTTTTGAGCAAAGAGGATTTTGACCAGATCAGCACCCTTGGCAATGTTCCTGAGGTTGTCGCATGGCTGAAAAAGAAGCCGTCCTATGGGAAGGTGCTCGGAAATGAAAATGAGAACACCATGCACAGAGGACAGGCGGAGGGAAGGATCAAACGTTCCTTCTACGCTGATTTTTCCAAGCTGTACCGGTTTTCCAACATGGAGCAGAGAAATTTTCTGGATACGTATTTCAGACGCTACGAAATCACCTGTTTAAAAAACATTGTACAGGCGATCCTGTCAGACAGCCCGACACTTGCGGATGTTTCCGATTATGAGGAAGCCTTTGCGAAGCATTCGGCATTTCCGTTAAAGAAGGCAGCGTCTGCAGATTCGATGGAGACACTGGTCAGCGTCCTTTCGGATACTCCTTACGGGGATGTGTTGCGTAAGGTGGCAGGCAGCGGGTCCACAACTCTGTTTGACTATGAATTTGCATTGGATATGTTTTATTTCAGGGATCTCTGGAAACGGGTCAGAAAAGAATTGAAAAAAGAAGACCGGGAAGCAGTGCTGGAATCGGTGGGTGTTACAATCGATACCCTGAATCTGCAGTGGATTTACCGTGCCAAACGCTATTACGGGATGAAAGCGGCAGATGTTTATGCCCTGATCATTCCGGTGCATTACCGGCTGAACCTGGAGCAGGTCAAACGAATGGCGGAGGCGGAGAGCACAGAAGAAATGTTGAACTTCGCAAAAGAAACCAGGTATGGAAAATATCTGCAGGAAATGGAAAAACCGAATCTGGAACGGGTCGGCAGTATGATCCAGGAAAACGTGCACCGTGCGCTGATGAGACAGAACCCCTATTCAGCTGCATGCCTGGAAGTCTATTTATATAGGAAAGAACAGGAAGTGCACAGGATCATCACGGCGATGGAATGCGTCAGATACGGTTTGCCGGCTGAAAAAATCAGAGAATACCTGGCATAAAGGAAGGTGCGGCAAAATTGATTGAAAAAATGAAATTTATCAGTGTGATCGGGCCAAAGGATCAGCTCGACACAGTAACCAGGCAGTATCTTTGCCGGTATGAGATACAGCTGGAAAATGCGATGGGCGAATTGAAGCATTTAAACAACATCACACCCAACGCAGAGTTGAACCCTTACCGGGAAGCAGCAGGAAGAGCAGCAGAGATTGCTGCGCTTTATGGAAGCAAAGCAACGGCAGTGAGAGACATGGATGTGGATACAGCCATGGAACGGATCACTGAAGTGCAGAGCAGAATTCAAAAGGCAGACAGAGAGACAGATGCACTGGAAAAGGAACTGAAAAAGGAGCGGGGACTGCTGGATGCGGTCAGCCCCTATCAGGAGCTGCATTTTGATATTTCCAGAATCCTTCACTTTAAAGAAGTAAGATTCCGTTTCGGCAGACTTCCAGTCGGCTACTATGAGCGTTTAAAAACCTACGCATACGACGATGCCTGCACGATTTTTGAAAAATGCAAGGAGACGGAGGATTATGTTTGGGGCGTTTATTTCGTTCCGGCGGCAGAAGCCAAAAAGGTGGATGCGATTTATGCTTCTCTCCATTTTGAACGGATTCATCTGGAGGATGCCTACGAGGGTACCGTTGATGAGGCCTGCCGGGAATTAAAGGAAAAAACAGATGCCCTGGAGCAGCAGATCACAGCAGTGAGAGCAGAGCTTGCAAAAGAATTAAATGGGATGTCTGAATCGATCTCTGCTGCAAGCAAGACCCTTGCGTATGAATCCAAGCTGTTTGATGTCCGCAAGCTGGCGGCATTTACCAAGGCGAAAAACGAAACCTTCTTCATCCTCTGTGGATGGATGGAAAACAAGGAGGCAGATCTGCTGAAAAAGGAGCTGGAAGAGGATCCGGATATTTTCTGTACACTGGAAGAAAATCCGGACAGAAGAGTTTCAATCCCTCCGACTCGTCTGAAAAACCCGAAGCTGATCAAGCCGTTCGAAATGTTTATCCAGATGTATGGCCTGCCGAACTATCAGGAATTTGACCCGACACTGTTCGTGGCGTTGTCCTATTCGATTATCTTCGGTGCAATGTTCGGTGATGCGGGACAGGGTCTGGTGCTGTTGATCGGCGGATATTTATTGTACCATTTTAAAAAGATCAACCTGGCAGCAGTTCTTTCGAGCTGCGGATTCTTCTCTACAATTTTCGGACTCCTCTATGGCAGTGTATTTGGTTTTGAGGACTGGATCCCGGCGCTGTGGTTGCGTCCGACGGAGGCAATGACGAATCTGCCGGTGATCGGAACACTCAACACCGTATTTGTTGTGACGATCACCATCGGTATGGGACTGATTCTTCTGACGATGATCTTCCATATGATCAATTCCCTCAGGGAGAAAAAGCCCGGAGAAGCACTGTTTGATACGAACGGACTGGCTGGCTTTGTATTTTACGGTGCAGTTGTTGCAGTCATCATGCTGTTCATGACCGGACATACCATTCCGGCAGCAGGCGTTTTGGTTGTAATGTTTGTAGTACCGCTTTTGGTCATCGTATGCAAGGAGCCGCTCAGTGCCCTTGTGGAAAAGAAAAAGTATCAGGATGAAAACGGACCGGTGATGTTCGTAGTGCAGGGCTTCTTCGAATTATTTGAAGTATGCTTAAGCTATTTTTCCAACACCCTGTCCTTTGTCCGTATCGGTGCATTTGCAGTCAGCCATGCGGCGATGATGCAGGTGGTTATGATGCTGGCAGGCGCAGAAAACGGACAGGCGCCCAACGTGATCGTTGTGATCGTCGGCAATCTGGTCGTAATGGGTATGGAAGGTCTGATCGTAGGCATTCAGGTACTCCGTTTACAGTATTATGAATTTTTCAGCCGCTTCTACAAAGGGGACGGCAGAAAATTTGAACCCTATTTATCAAAGGAAGAAAACATTTAAGGAGGTCATTTGTCATGACAAAAGTTTTATTATTCGCAGCACTTGTAGCTTGTATCGCAGTTCCGTTCCGTGTATTTGTAAAAGGGGAACAGACAAAGCACAGATATAAAACAACCCTGGCATTAAACGGCGTAATGTTCTTTGGACTGATGCTTTTTACCGGCGTTATGATGTTTTCCGGCAACGCATTTGCAGCAGAGACTGCTGAAACTGCAGCAGTTGCAGCAAGCAGCACAGCAACCGGTCTTGGTTATATTGCAGCCGCACTTTCCATCGGCATGTCCTGTATCGGTGGTGGTATCGCCGTAGCGAGTGCAGCAAGCGCAGCACTTGGTGCAATCAGTGAAGATTCCTCTATCCTCGGTAAGTCCCTGATCTTTGTAGGTCTGGCCGAAGGTGTCTGCCTGTATGGTCTGATCATCGCCTTCATGATCATTGGTAAGCTTTAATGAAAATGTATCTGATCAGCGACAACATTGATACCTGGACAGGAATGCGGCTGGCAGGAGTAGAAGGTGCGGTGGTCCACGAGAAACAGGAGCTGAAGGCAGAAATCGACAAGGTGCTTGCCGATAAGGAAATCGGCATCCTGCTTTTGACGGAAAAATTCGGAAAGGAATTTCCGGATATCATCGATCATATCAGGTTGGAGCGGAAGTTACCGCTGATTGTGGAAATCCCGGACAGACACGGCACAGGCCGTGCACCGGATTTCATCACATCTTATGTGAATGAAGCGATCGGAATCAATATCTGAAAAAGAGCTGCATAGGCGCAGCATCTTTTAGGAGATATTTCGGAGGAGACCATGACAATAGACGAAAAGCTGCAGCATTTTATGGATGTGACCACAGAAAAGGTCAATGCAGAAAATGCCAAACAGATGCAAGAATATGAGCAGGGACTGGAAAAGGTCTATGAGGATTACAAAGAGACGGCCCTGCGCAAATCCGAGCTTGCACTGAAGTTAAAAGAAGAAAGCTTAAAGAAGCAGATGAACGCAGATCTGGCAGCAGAACAGATCCTGATCCGGGAACAGACCGGAAAGCTCCTGCGGGAGTTGGATGAAAAGCTTTCTTCCGAAGTAAAGGGAAAGCTGGAACGCTATATGGCGACCAGTGCATATGAAACCTATCTGGTAAATCAGGCACGTGAAATCGTGAAATTTGCAGATGGAGACGACGTGACCGTTTATATCGATCCGGAGGATATCTGCCATAAGAATGCGATTTCTGCAGGTGCAAACGTAGCCGTTACTGTGAGTGAATACAGCTTCGGCGGAGGCGTGCGTGCGGTAATTTCCAAACGCGGCATACTGATCGACCAGTCTTTTGATACGAAACTGAAGGAAGCTTTTGATGGAAAGGAGGCGAGCCTTAGATGGAAAACTCGTTAAGCATTTATGGGATCAACGGCCCGCTGGTCACTGTCAAAGGTAAGACAGATTTAAAGATGAGCGAGATGGTATACGTCGGCAAAGAAAAGCTGGTCGGCGAAGTGATCCGTCTTTCTCCGGAGCTGGCGACGATTCAGGTATTTGAAGAGACGTCCGGTTTAAAGCCCGGAGAGCTGCTGTATCCGACGGGCGCAACACTTTCTGTTACCCTGGCACCCGGCATCGTGTCCAATATCTTTGATGGTATTGAACGCCCCCTTGCCGAAATTGAGAAAAAATCCGGTAAATATATCGACAGAGGCTTCTCTATGGATTCTCTGGATACTCACAGGAAATGGCAGACGAAGCTGTGTGTAAAGCCCGGAGACAGAGTGTCCGGTGGTACGATTATTGCAGAGGTACCGGAAACTCCCGCCATTGTGCATAAGGTAATGGTGCCTCCCGACGTGGAGGGTATTGTGGAAACAGTTGTTCCGGATGGTGAGTATACGATCAACGATACGATCGTAACTCTGCTGTTAAAGGATGACAGCGTAAAAGAGCTGACCATGACCCAGAAATGGCCGATCCGTATTCCCAGACCGAATCAGAAACGACATCCGGCATCCCGCCCGCTTGTAACCGGACAGCGTATCCTGGATACCCTGTTCCCTATCGCAAAGGGCGGCACAGCGGCGATCCCCGGCGGTTTCGGTACCGGTAAGACCATGACTCAGCACGCAATCGCAAAATGGTCTGATGCAGATCTGATCGTTTATATCGGCTGCGGTGAGCGAGGAAACGAGATGACGGAGGTTCTGGAGGATTTCTCCAAGCTGATCGACCCCAAGTCCGGAAATCCCATGATGGACCGTACCGTTCTGATCGCCAATACCTCCAACATGCCGGTGGCTGCCCGTGAGGCGAGCATTTACACCGGTCTGACACTGGCAGAGTATTATCGTGATATGGGCTACCATGTAGCGATCATGGCAGATTCCACCTCCCGTTGGGCAGAGGCACTGCGTGAGCTGTCCGGACGTCTGGAAGAAATGCCGGCAGAGGAAGGCTTCCCGGCATATCTGGCGAGCCGTTTGTCTGCGTTCTATGAAAGAGCCGGTATGGTAGAAAACTTAAATGGAACTGAAGGAAGTGTTACGATCATCGGTGCGGTATCTCCGCAGGGCGGCGATTTTTCCGAGCCCGTTACCCAGAATACGAAGCGTTTCGTGCGCTGCTTCTGGGGACTGGATAAAAACCTGGCATATTCCCGTCATTTCCCTGCGATCAACTGGCTGACCAGCTACAGCGAATACCTGCCCGATCTGGCGAGCTGGTATGCAGATAATGTAGGCTCTGATTTTATTGATGACAGAAATCAGATGGTAGCGATCCTGAACCAGGAAAGCAGTCTGATGGAGATCGTAAAGCTGATCGGCAGCGATGTTCTGCCGGATGATCAGAAGCTGACTCTGGAAATCGCCAGAGTTATCCGTCTGGGCTTTTTACAGCAGAACGCATTCCATCCGCAGGATACGTCTGTGCCTCTTGCAAAGCAGCAGAAGATGATGGAGACGATCCTGTATCTTTACGAGAAATCCAAAGCACTGGTATCTATGGGAATGCCCATGTCCGTGCTGAAAGAGGATAAAATTTTTGACCGGGTAATTTCCATTAAATACGATGTGGAAAATGACCGACTGGACAAATTTGATGATTACAAAAAAGCAATCGACAAGTTCTACGACGACGTGATTGCACGCAATGCATAATGGAGGGAAAAACGATGGCAATTGAATATTTGGGATTAAACAGTGTCAACGGCCCCTTCGTCGTGCTGGAGGGTGTTAAGGGCGCGGCTTATGATGAGATCGTGGAGATCGTTGCAGACGGTAAGGAAAAAAAGCTTGGCCGTATCGTAGAGATCAACGAGGACAAGGCGGTTGTACAGGTGTTTGAAGGCACAGATAACCTTTCCTTAAAAAATACCCATACCAGACTGACCGGACATCCGATGGAAATCGGGCTGACGGATCAGCTCCTTGGCAGAACCTTTAACGGTATCGGTGCCCCGATCGACAATCTTGGTGAAGTTGCAGCAGAAAAATATGCAGATGTAAACGGAAAACCGTTAAATCCGGTATCCAGAGAATATCCCCGTAACTATATCCGTACCGGTATTTCTGCGATCGACGGTCTGACGACCCTGATCCGCGGACAGAAGCTGCCGATTTTCTCCGGAAACGGTCTGCCTCATGACCAGCTGGCTGCACAGATCGTGCGTCAGGCATCTCTGGGAGATAACTCCGATGAGAAATTCGCAGTTGTATTTGCTGCGATGGGTGTAAAATATGATGTTGCAGAATATTTCCGCCATACCTTTGCGGAAAGCGGGGTATCCGATCACGTTGTCATGTTCCTGAACCTGGCAAATGACCCGGTTGTAGAACGTCTGATCACACCCAAGGTAGCACTGACGGTAGCAGAATATCTGGCATTTGAGAAGCATATGCACATCCTTGTTATTCTGACGGATATGACCTCCTTTGCAGAGGCGATGCGTGAGGTTTCTTCGAGTAAGGGTGAAATCCCGTCCAGAAAAGGGTATCCGGGTTATCTGTATTCCGAGCTGGCGACGATTTATGAACGTGCGGGTATTGTAGAAGGAATCGACGGTTCCGTAACGCAGATCCCGATTCTGACCATGCCCAATGATGATATCACACACCCGATCCCCGACCTGACCGGTTATATTACAGAAGGGCAGATCGTTTTGGATCGTGCGCTGCATGGACAAGGGGTATACCCTCCGGTCAATGTACTGCCCAGTCTGTCCCGTCTGATGAAGGATGGTATCGGTGAGGGCTATACCAGAGCGGATCATCAGGCTGTCGCAAACCAGCTGTTTTCTTCTTACGCAAAGGTGGGCGATGCGAGAGCACTGGCGAGCGTTATCGGTGAAGATGAGTTGTCTGCGCTGGATAAAAAATACCTGGCATTCGGTAAAAAGTTCGAGAAATACTTCGTCGGTCAGCGGGAGGATGAAAACAGAACCATTATCGATACCCTGGAGATCGGCTGGAGCCTTTTGCGCATGCTGCCCAGAGAAGAACTGGATCGTGTGGATACAAAGATCCTGGACGAGTATTATGACAAACAGGGTCGTGTACTGGAATAAGGAGCGTTATCTATGAATACAAACGCATTTCCCACAAAAGGTAACCTGATGCTGGCGAAAAACTCCCTGACGCTTGCAAAGCAGGGCTATGAGCTGATGGATAAAAAACGGAATATCCTGATCCGGGAGCTGATGAATCTGATCGAAGAGGCGAAAACGATCCAATCAGAGATTGACGCTACGTTTACGGAGGCATACCAGGCGCTTCAGCAGGCAAATATAGAGGTGGGCATTCATTCTGTGCAGGAAATTGCAAAGGCGATTCCTGCAGAGGATTCTGTGCGTATCAAAACAAGAAGCATCATGGGCACAGAGATCCCGCTGGTAAGCTGCGAGGAGGAGAAAAAAATCCCCTATTACGGCTTTTATAATTCCAGTGAGTCGGTGGATGCTGCCCGGGAAAGCTTTTTAAAGGTAAAGGAGCTGACCGTCCGCCTGTCCATGGTGGAAAACTCCGCCTACCGTCTTGCAATGAATATCCGCAAGACGCAGAAGCGTGCAAACGCCCTGAAAAATATAACGATTCCATCTTATACGATTCTCGTAAAGGATATCAGCAACGCCCTCGAAGAAAAAGAACGTGAGGAGTTTACGCGTCTGAAGGTCATTAAGAGAAATATGAACCACTAAAGCAGCTTGCCAGAAAGATATCTGGAATCGCTGTCATAGTAGAAAACGTCTGCAGGAAGCTGGTAGCAATCCCACTTTTTGCGGGCGTTTTTCTGTGTTGTTCTATTTCATTCGTAGTTTTCCGGATGCAGCTTCCATGCCTGCAGGAGAATCTGTAGACAGTAACCTTGCGTTTACGCCTGGCAAAAAAAGTTTTAAAAAGCTGTTGACAGAACAGAAAAACGCTGATAAAATATTTATCTGTTGCGGCAAACGGCTGTAACATGAACTTCTAAAAAAGTTCAAAAAGTGCTTGACATCGACAAATAGTCCTGATATACTTTATGGCTGTTGCGGCGAACGAAAGCAACACGGATTTCTGAAAAGAAATTCAAAAAAATAAAAAACTGCTTGACATGAACAGAAAGTTCTGGTAAAATAATGAACTGTTGCTGCGAGTGATAAGCAACCGGGTTTCGAAAGAAACCTGAAAATAAAATAAAAAAATTCTTGACAAACAGAACTGCTTATGATAAAATAAATAAGCTTTCTGAGAAACAGAACAAATGTTCTTCGAAAAGAAATACTTCTTGAGAGGAACAGTACCTTGACAAATAAACAGTAATGCAACCCTGAAAATTCCAAACAGAACAAAAAGTTCTGAGAGAAATTTCAGAGAACAAAAACCTAAAACAACAGTAGAACGGTAAAAATTAGCCAGACTGATTTTGACCGGACAAACTTAAACATGAGAGTTTGATCCTGGCTCAGGATGAACGCTGGCGGCGTGCCTAACACATGCAAGTCGAACGGAGCTGCTTTGATGAAGTTTTCGGATGGATTTAAAACAGCTTAGTGGCGGACGGGTGAGTAACGCGTGGGTAACCTGCCTCACACTGGGGGATAACAGTTAGAAATAGCTGCTAATACCGCATAAGCGCACAGTTCCGCATGGAACAGTGTGAAAAACTCCGGTGGTGTGAGATGGACCCGCGTCTGATTAGCCAGTTGGCGGGGTAACGGCCCACCAAAGCGACGATCAGTAGCCGGCCTGAGAGGGTGAACGGCCACATTGGGACTGAGACACGGCCCAAACTCCTACGGGAGGCAGCAGTGGGGAATATTGCACAATGGGGGAAACCCTGATGCAGCG